>Ga0302186_10003105_pt1 | contig 12377 bp, 7 predicted proteins | sample II_Bog_E1_2_FD_198782 | JGI IMG/M metagenome (GOLD analysis project Ga0302186, IMG submission 198782) | Peat permafrost microbial communities from Stordalen Mire near Abisko, Sweden - II_Bog_E1_1 | ecosystem: Environmental > Terrestrial > Soil > Wetlands > Peat | place: Sweden: Abisko, Stordalen... | reverse complement strand
GCGAAAGCTGCGAAGATCCGAAGAACTCGCGAATCGCCGCCATTACCGGCTTGGCGTTGATCAGGTCGTGCGGCATCGCCGTCGAAAGCTCCTGATACACGCTCATCTTTTCCTTGATCGCCCGCTCCATACGCACCAGTCCGATGCGAAACTGGTTCTCCATCAGCTCGCCGACAGCCCTGACGCGGCGATTTCCCAGGTGATCGATATCGTCCACCATGCCGATGTTCCTGCGCAGCTTCAGCAGGTACCGGATGGTTGCGTAGAAATCCTCCGGCGTCAGTGTGCGATGATCCAGGTGCGTCGCGTCCTGATTCTCGTAGAGCTTGATGTTGAACTTCAGACGGCCCACGCGCGAGAAGTCGTACTTGCGCGCGTCGAAGAACATGCCTTCAAACAGCGCGGTCGCCGTATCCAGCGTTGGCGGGTCGCCCGGCCGCAGCTTGCGATAGATCTCGATCAGCGCCTCTTCGGGCTTGCGAATCGAATCGCGCCGCAGTGTGTTGGTGATGATATTGCCCACGTCGTCGCGCTCCGGAAAGAACACCTCGAAGCTGGCCGCGCCGCTCGACATGACCTTGTGCAGCCGGTCGGCGGTCAACTCGACATTGGCCTCGACCACGACTTCACCGGTATTCAAATCCACAACGTCCGACGCGGTCAGCGCGCCATCCAGCTCTGCCGCCTCCACCTCGATCCTGCCGATCGCAGCCGCGCGAATCGCCTTCATCGTGTGCGACGTAATCTTGCGGCCGGAGAAAGCGATCTCCACGCCGTTATGCAGCACGGCGTGCGCCGGCTTGGCTCCTAGCAGGTGCGTGCCGGCCTTCGCGTCCTCGGGCACCGCCCAGTGCAGCTTGCCATCGGCAATGTGCAGCCGGTCAACGGTATAGAAAGTCTTGAGAATTTCTTCGTCCGAACGCAACCCCAGCGCGCGCAGGAAGATGGTGCCCAGGAACTTCCGCTTGCGGTCGATGCGAACGTACAGCGTGTTCTTCTGGTCGTACTCAAACTCCACCCACGATCCGCGATACGGAATGATCTTGCCCAGAAAGTAGGTACGGTTGTTCGCGGTCTCAAAAAAGACGCCGGGCGACCGGTGCAACTGCGAAACAATCACGCGCTCGGTACCGTTCACGATGAAGGTTCCATTCGGCGTCATCAAGGGAATATCGCCGAAAAACACTTCCTGCTCTTTTATATCGCGAATGGTTTTGTTACCCGTCTCCGGGTCCTTTTCATAGATAGTCAGGCGCACCGTCACCTTCAAGGGCGCCGAGAAGGTCATTCCGCGCTCCTCGCACTCCTGCTGGTCGTACTTCAACTGCAGGCTCACCGGGTCGCCGCACTTATTGCAGAAGTCGGGTGTGTTCTTGTTGTAAGTGCCGCACTTCTGGCAAAGCACATCGCCGGGAAGAAACGGATCGGTAATCACCATCGCGCCGCAATGCACGCAGGCCGTCCTCAGGTGATGCAGGCCCTTCAAGTGGCCGCACTTGCACTCCCAGTTGCCAATCGAGAAGTCCACAAAATCCAGTTGCGAAATGCCGCGAAAGTCGGTGATCGGAAACACAGAAACAAACACGGACTGAAGCCCCGAGTCGTCGCGCTCGTTGGGCAGTTTGTCCATTTGCAGGAATCGCTCATACGAGCGCCGCTGAACTTCAATCAGGTTGGGAATCTGGGTTGCTGTGGGAATCTTTGAAAAATCGAGCCGGCTGCGAATCGCGCGCTTCTCGTTGGGCATGTTCACTCCTGAGCCTCTTCACTCCGGTCCTCGCGGGATCCCGGTCCAGCGCCCGAGTCTCGGTGGCGCCGGCTGTTGCTGGTAACACATTCAATTACCCGGACTGGCGCACTGCGCGACTCCAGTCCCCACCCATTCGCTCAGCCAAGCATGCGAGCGCCTTTGGGAATCATGGCCAGGCCCCTTTGTGAGAGCTGCGTCAAAATCGCGAATTGGGCATTGCCGCACATCCGGCAGGTGCGCTACACTGCGCACAATCGAGGAAGCAAGCGCAACGGTTGTTGCCTTTCTGTGTACCTATGCGCAAAAAACGGACTCTTGCCGCTCAGGCTCCATCCGCTGCGGACGAAAGACACGAAGTGCCCGCAAGGACGCAATGCCTCACGAGCGTGGCCTGATGCCAGTGCCCCCATCCGAATTCTCTTGTCCTGCTCTCGCCGATCCCAAAACTCGCTTCTGTCGCTCGCTCGCCAGCCATTCGCCACGCGGCAACGGGAACCCATGCTAAACCCGTTAACCCCTTGGCACTAAGGCACTTATTCTTCGCAATTCGTTCACAGCCAGAGTGCTTGGCCCTGCCCTGGCTCTTCAAACGCTGCGTGCCACTCCGCTTATTCTCAAGACGCGCCGCCCAGCCCCGCTCCTGCCGCAAGAAAATCGGGAAGAGCCGAAAAGACGCGCAACGAGTATCGTAACGCGTCCCGGCCAACCTTGCAAGTCTCTTGAAAACCCGCCCGAAATCGACTACTTGATTTCGATGGTTGCGATGCCTTCGAACTTCTTCCGAATCGCTTCGGCCTCGTCCTTTGTCGCGTTCTCCTTGATCGCCTTCGGAGCCCCGTCCACCAGATCCTTGGCTTCCTTCAGGCCAAGCGACGTAACCTCGCGCACGGCCTTGATGGTGTTGATCTTGTTCGCGCCAAAGTCCTTTAGAATGACCGCAAACTCGGTCTTCTCCTCAACTACCGGAGCCGCCGCGCCGCCGCCGCCCGCCGCCGCCACCGGAGCCGCCGCCGCCGCCGAAACGCCAAGCCGCTCTTCCAACGTCTTCACCAAAGCCGCAGCGTCCAACAGGCTCAGGCTAACAATTTCCTCAACTAACTCCGCTCGATACGCCATTTTCTTCTCCATTCAAAGATCGTTGATATTGATGTTTCCCGGCCGATGAACCTATCTGAAAGTTTCCGATGCGCCAGACTCGCGCACTTTCAGGTCGCCCCCGAGCCAAATCCGTTTTGAGCTTTTCAGCCTTCAACTCTGAGCTTTACCGTCGGCAGCCAGCACTGAAGACTGAAAGCTGACGGCTGCGTTCTAGGCCGCCGCTTCCGCGGAAAACTTTTCCTTCTCCACGCCCTGGCCCAAAACCACCGCCAGGTCGCGTCCTGTGGCATTCAACACCGTAACCAGCCGCTGCGCCGGAGCATTGATCAGGAAAAGCAGCTTCGAATACAGCTCTTCTTTACCCGGCATCGTCGCCAGCGACTTCACTTCGTTCACGTCCAGCAGTTTGCCGTCCACAATGCCCAGCTTGAACTGAAACTCCGCGGCGTTATCTCCTGCCCACTTGGCAAAAACCTTCGCCAGGGCCACCGGGTCACCCGCCGTAAACGCCACCGAGTTCACGCCCTTGAGGCCCTTCAGCGCGGCCTCAACCTGCGTTCCGGTACCGGAAACCGCGGCCAGCTTGTTCTTAACCACGCGATACTTCCCGCCCGCCTGGCGAATCACCTTGCGCAACTCGAAGTCCTTGGCTACCGTCAGCTTGGTAAACGTGCCCACAATCGCCGTCGTCGAGTTCTCCAGTTCCCTGGCCAGCACCTTAACTTTCTCTGTCTTTTTCGCCCTTGAAATCGCCATTGTCCTGCTCCCTCGGCGGATTGCGCCTTAAGGGCACACCCTTCACCGGTTGTTCCCAATCCTTATTCCCTGCCTTAGTGCTTCCCAGCCGCGTCCGCAACCGCCGAATCCAGCGGGACTCCGGGCCCCATCGTCGAGCTCAGCGTAACGCTCTTGATGTACTTGCCCTTGGCCGCTGAAGGCTTGCTGCGCACAATCGCCCCAATTACCGTAGTCGCATTGTCAACCAGCTTTTGCGGATCGAAGCTCAGCTTGCCCACCGGCACATGCACCAGGCTGGTCTTGTCGGCCCTGAACTCCACCTTGCCGGCCTTGATCTCGCGTACCGCCGCGGCCACGTCCAGGGTGACAGTGCCCGTCTTGGGATTCGGCATCAGACCCTTCGGCCCCAAAATCTTGCCTAGACGCCCAACAACCTTCATCATGTCCGGCGTGGCAATCAGCGCGTCGAAAGCGGTCCAGTTTTCCTTCTGGATTTTCTCCACCATCTCCTCGCCGCCCACAAAGTCCGCACCGGCTGCCGTTGCGTCCTTCTGCCGGTCGCCAGTCGCAATCACGGCCACAATTTTCGTTTTACCCAGCCCGTGCGGCAGCACCACGGTTCCACGCACCATCTGGTCGGCGTGCCGCGTGTCCACTCCCAGGCGCATGGTCAAATCGACGGTCTCGTCGAATTTGGCGTACTTCACATGCTTGAGCAGCCCTACTGCCTCATTCAGGGCATACGTCGGCCTGGTCACAGCCGCGCGCGCCTTCACAATATTCTTGGATTCTTTCTTCGCCATTCTTCCTCGTCTCCCACCGCCCCTGCCAGCCTCGCTTTGCGAGGAGCCTGGAAGTGCTGGCCGCACGGGCAAGATTCAAATGCCCCAACCAACCACCTTCGAACAGGCCCAGAAACCGTGGTGTCTACGACAGTCCGGAGAATTCCCCCGAACGCATCTACTGAGTGTATCCAAACCCCAACCGAAATGCAAATTGCGAGAAAAGGCGCGCGCTGAGATCTTCCATCCGTGCGCACGATCTTCGCAGTCTCACGGCCGACCGGCAACGGTCTGCAGCCCTGCGTCGCCACTCCACATCCCCCGTTCCGCGTCCTCGACCACGACCTCACCCTTCATCAAGCACAATGCAATTCCTCACAGGCCTTTCCCATTCCGCCCCTTTTGTGTCAAACTAACCCCCATGGGAAGCAAAGATAAAGGCAGGAAAGAAGTCAAGAAAGCGCCGAAACCCAAGCCTAAACCAGAGCCCGGCCGAAAGCGCGAAGGGTTCGCACCAGCCCCGCCGAAATAGGGCAGTCGAAGACCAGCCCTCCGGCGTGCCTCCAAGAGCGGCAAGGCCCTCCCGCCTGGGAGGGCCTTTCTGTCAGCGACATTTGCGTTCAACCGGAGTTTGTGTGTGGCATCTTTCGAATGTCGCGCGAAGGGTGCGATCTAGTTTACGACCACCGTGAATGTGGCTGTCACAACCGACGAAGTTGCCGGGGTTCCTGTTCCTGTCAGCGTGAAGGTGTAGGTCCCGGCCGTGGTTCCTGGGGTAGAGTTGGATGTCCCGCCGCCGCTCCCAGAGCCTCCGCAACCTGCCAGCCCGCCCAGCGCGGCCATCAAGACCATCATGCCAACCATCGACCGCCAACTGCGCCGCCGCGCCGGAATGCCCAGAAACAACAGCAACGCCAGCACCGCGCCGCCGCCCGCGCCTGCCCAGCCTCCAAGCTTGCCGCCAGGCTTAGGATAAACGAGTTCAGCCGTGGTGGCTGGTGCGGTTGTGGTTACCGTAAAGGTGATCGTCTGTGTCGATGTTCCCGGCAGCGTCACCGGGTTTCCAGTTCCACCACCGGTACAGGCCGGCGCATACGTCGCCGATGCGCCTGCCGGAGAGTTGGTGAGCGAGCAGATTGCGGTAACCGTTCCCGCAAAGCCGCCCACGGCCGCAACTGTGACGGTGGAGGTGGCGGTGGCTCCAGGAGCGATGGCTGCCGGAATGGTTGGCGTAAGACTGAATGTCGACAGCGCACTGACCAACACGACGCCGGTGGAGGGTGCGTGTGTGACATCGCCCGAGTATGCAGCCACAAGGGTGTGCGAACCACCTGCGGAAAAGCTTGTGGCATATGTGAATGCTCCGGCGACAAGCGTTTCTGAAACCGGCGTGCCGGCGTCCACTGTTACGGATACCGTGCCGGTGGGAACGGTTGTGCCCGTCGTGGAAACAACCGCGATGGTGAAGTTATCGGAAACATTCACGGACGGCGAGGAGTTCGACGCGGTGACCGACGTTGTAGTGTCGATGGGGCACGGAGCAACTCCCGTATTGGCCGGCCACGCACAGGCCAGGTTGTACAGGTCCACGGTTCCCAGTCCGGTTACCTGGTCGTAGCCGACGCCGGCGGAGAACCCGATTGTGCCGCTGCAATCGGACGAACCCGCGTTGCAATCGTTGGTGCCGCTGGTAATGTCGTGGAAGGCCGAGCCATACGTTGTGCCGTTGGCGGCCAAGGTGTAGAGCGTTGGATTCACCAGGCCCTGGCCCTTGGGGTAGTTCTGTTGCTGGTTAATGAGCGCCAGCATGGCGGAGAAGATGGGCGCAGCCATGCTGGTTCCACCCACCACGCTCAGCAGGCCGCCTGCCCCATCGCGAAAGCCGGAGGTGCAACTGGCCGCCTGACCCTTTTGCCAGAAACTTGAATCGCTGGTGCAAAACAAGTAGCCGGGAAGCCCTGGCGAGGCATTCAGAGCCAGGTCGGGAACATCGCGCTGGCCGTCATCGGGAATGCCGGTGACGCCGGTTTGCCACGACGGCTTGCTGAACAGCGTACTGGCGCCTCCGCCGGCCGAGCTCAAGCAGTCTTTCTGGCCGCAACCGGACGCGTCTTCGTTCCACGCTACCTCGGGCAGATACTGAAGGGCGGTACTGACGATATCGGAGCTGGCTTTGGCATCCCAATAGCCTTCCCCGGCTGTCAAATAGGCCGCATTGATCGCCGAAGCCTGTGTCCCGCCCATGCCGGTCACGTATGGGCTGCTGGCGGGATAATCGACGGCGAGAGCCTCCTGCTGCCCGGTGCTCAAGCCGGCGGTATTAAAGCAGTCGGTGGATCCATCGTCGCCAGAAGCGGCCACCAGGGTCTGCCCCTGCGCGGCAGCTTGCTGGAAGGCCGCTTCCATCGTCGGCTCCGCGTTCTGCCCCGTTCCCAATGGACTGCTGGGAAGGTCGGCTTCGCAGGCGCCGTAGCTGGCACTGATAATGGGGGCAATGTCCTGGTCGATGGCGTATTTCATGGCGTCGAATGCACCATAATTGCTGTTATTGCCGGTGTAAACAAAATCAATGGTTGCGCCGGGAGCGATGGCGCCCGACCACTCAAGGTCAAGATCGCCCTCAGCCTCGTCTCCATTCGCATCCACTTCGGAGTTGCCGGTGCCCGGCATTAGGATCAGGTTCGGCGGTTTCATAGCCAGCCCGGCGGAACTCTGAAAATTCTGAATGTCGGCGAGTTCGACGGACGACTGTCCGACGATCGCGATCGTCTGGCCCGAACCGGTGAAACCGGCGCTGTATTGGCGGTCGATGTCGTAGACCGTGGCAATGTCTCCGGGAGCAAAATACACACTTCCGGAAACGCTCGATGTAAAGTCGGGCCTGACGCGGGCAGCTGCGGCCGAGATGGCGTGCGAATGGGGGCGGAAGTCGTCGAGATTGCGGATTCCCAGCACGGTGTGCGCAATTGCCGCCGGCAGGCTCAAATCCGTGGAGGCCGCGAAGTGGCGCGCACCGCCCACGGTGTAGTAGTGCATCTGGGTGCGGAAGGCGGACTCCACCTGGCCAACGTTGCCGGAGAAACGAATGGCATTGCGGCTACGGGTTACCGATTCGATGGAAAAGCCCTGTTCCCGCAGCCAGCCTTCGACCTCGATCAGATCGGCGTCGGCCATTCCGAAGCGGTCGGCAAACTGATCGGGCGTGAGCCACGAATGATAGAGCTCCGATGCCGGGTCGCGCTGCGCCGCAAGCAGGAATTCCAAGTCGGCCTGTTGATCGGCGGAGCGGTTGAAGAAGATACTGATTCCGTTCAGCCTGGAATCCGAGGGAACGCGGCCGGAGTCGTGCTGCGGCTGCGCCAGCGGATGCAGCGAACCTGCAAGGACTTCTCGTTCGGAATTGGCTACGACGGATTGAATGCGCGAAGCCGGCGATTGCGCCACAATTTGCGGGCTGAGCAAGGCCGTGGCCAGAGAGCAGGTGGCAATTCCGGCCCAAATCCAGCCACGGTTGAGGTATTGCCTCTGAAGGGGAAGTGTACGCGTCATGTTGAGTACCATCCTAAAGGGGTGGAATGGTTGAAAGGAAAGGAATTTCAAAGCCCTCGAATGCTTTGTTTGATCCTTTCACAGACTAAGGCACAGTTGCCTGAAGCAGAGGGCAAAGGGCAGAACCGCGGAAAACCTACGCTCGCGCAAATCCGAATGTGTGTCCGGAGTTGGCCCCCGATACACCGCGCAGACTTCTGTGCTGAATAGACACCGGAAAGGCAGTAAAGTCGCGCCGCAATCCCGATTGTCTCGCCAGCCCTCTTGTTCGTTCTGAGCAAAATTGCATTGTCCCAACCATTGCCCCGCTGCCGTTCAAAACCGGAAGAACGCGCCGATCATAGGCTCGGAGGTGTGTGTAAATGCGCCGGTGGACGTAAAGAGCTTGGTCAGATTCGGCGCCTTGTACAGGTTTCCCCGGAACTGGAAGCGCAGCCCCAGGTGCGGAAGCAGTCCCCAATCCAACCCTGCGCCGTAGACAAACACCGGCTTTGTACTGGTGCTGGTGCCGAGGTTCACGCTGGTGCCGCCTGGGGTTCCAGCCGGCACATCGAACAGGATGCCTCCGCCGGCCAGAGCAAATGGCTTCAGGCTTGAAGCCTTCACCGACGCCACCCAGTCGGCGGCCAGCTCATGCGCATTGGCCGAGACTGTTGCAAACGTAGTTGGACAGGGGCCAGGAGCGGGGCAAAAAATTGGGGATGTGGAATAAACCTGGTTCGCCCGGTTGTAGGAATAAGTTCCCTCATATCCGACAAGCGGATTGGAGATGTGGCGCACCTCAAGCAGCGCACCTGCTGAATTCGAGGGGCTCTCCACCGTGCCGTTGCCATTGGTGGTCCCGTTGAACGCTCCGTAAAGACTTCCCGCAACATCCGTTTGCGCAAGGGCCGCTTTGCTCGACGCGCATGCCAAACCAGCGCCAACCAGCAAAAGAACGCTCAACATCCATCTCGACTCCATGGTGGTCTCCATTCCTTTCCGTTGCTTAGGGATATTCAAGCGAAGCACTTCAACTTCTACCAGTATGGATGCGCGAAAGGCGGTTTTGGTGAGCAGCCGCGCCATTCCGGGTTATTCTGACATAACACTTATGAAACGACGGCTTTTACTCCCCGTCCTGGCTGCCGCTATCGGCGCCGCGTTTTCATTCCCCGACAACTCCGCCGCCCAGGAAGGCACGAAGAACGTGATTCCCTACCTCAACGAGCAGCCGGTTCGCGCCCGCCACGGAATGATTGTGAGCGTGCACCACCTTGCCTCCGACGCCGGGCTCGAGGTACTGCGCGAGGGCGGCAACGCCGTCGACGCAGCCGTGGCAACCGGGTTCGCGCTCGCCGTTGTCCATCCTTCCGCGGGCAACCTCGGCGGCGGCGGGTTCCTGCTGCTTCGCACCGGCGACGGGCTGGCCACGTTTATCGACTTCCGCGAAAAAGCCCCGCTGGCCGCCACCGAAACCATGTACCAGGACGCAAGCGGCCAGGTACTTCCCGAGACCAGCCTGCTCTCCAGCGTCATCGGCTATCGCTCCATCGCCACGCCCGGTTCCGTTGCCGGCCTGGTGTACGCCGAGCGCAAGTACGGCAAGCTCGGCCTGAAGCGCGTCATGGAGCCAGCCATCAAGCTGGCAAAGGATGGCTTTGTACTGACCGCGGAGGAAGCAAAGGAGCTGACCGACCCGGATCTCGCCCAGTTCCCCGACTCCAAACGCATCTTTCAGCGCGATGGCAACCTGTATACGGAAGGCGAGGTGTTTGCGCAGCCGGCGCTCGCGGTTACGTTGCAACGCATCTCGACCGACCCAGACAGCTTCTATCACGGCGCCATTGCGCACGAGCTAATCGATGAACTGCACAAGGGCGGCGCACTGCTGACCCTGGATGATTTGGCTCAGTACACCGTGGTTGAACGCACGCCCATCACCGGCAGCTTCCACAACTACACGGTTATCAGCGCTCCGCCGCCGTCTTCCGGCGGCATTGTGCTTGTGAGCGCACTCAACATTCTTGAGGGATTCAACCTAGCAAAGCTCGGGGACCGCACCCCCGCCTCCGTGCATCTCATTGCCGAAGCCTACCGCCGGGCTTACATGGACCGCGCAGATTACCTGGGCGATCCGGACTACAACACCATTCCCGTTGCCCAACTCACATCCAAGGTCTACGCGCAAGCCTGGCGCGCCGGAATCAGCCCAGCATCCACCACTGCCAGCGCCGCCCTCGTCCGTCCGGCCGGGTTTCTGCCAACCGCGCCAACGACCGCCGGCCGCCACAAGCCGGAGTCGCACGACACCACGCACTACTCCGTTGTGGATAGCGAAGGAAACGCCGTCTCGGTGACCACCACGCTGAACGACTCATTCGGCTCGCACGTTACCGCCGGCTCGCTGGGTTTTCTGCTCAACGACGAGATGGACGACTTTGCCGCCAAAATGGGCGTGCCGAACATCTACGGCCTCATCCAGGGACCGGCCAATGCCATCGCGCCGGGCAAGCGCCCCTTGAGTTCCATGACGCCCACCATCGTGCTGGAGGACGGAAAACTCCGCTTTGTGCTGGGATCTCCCGGCGGGGCGCGCATCATCACCACGGTCGCCAACATCTTTTTGTCGGCATCCGAAAGCGGCCTCAACATTCAGCAGGCTGTCGACGCGCCGCGCTTTCATCACCAATACCTTCCCGACAAGCTTTATCTGGAGCCGGGCTTCAGCCACGAGACCATTGCTGGCCTTCACGCCCTTGGCTATGAGGTCCAGGTCGCCGACGGCCACTGGTCTAACGGCGAGTGCATCTCTATTGATCCTAAAACCGGCGAACTGACTGCCGGCCAGGACCATCGCAGCCACTACGGCAAGGCCGCGGGCTATTGATTCTGGAGAATCAGGTGGATTCGTCGGAAGAAATCGCCCTTTTGCGAGCAAAATGAGACAGGTTTTGCGTTCGCACTGCTGCAATCTTTACTGAGGTGCGAACGCCAATGTGCCTGCAGGTTGCGTGCATGGCGATTGAGATGGAGACTCGATTCTCCGTTCCGCATTGTTGAAAATCGCTTAGACAGGCCTCGTCGAGAGATGCGGGATGCATCCCGGAAAATTCGGTAGAGTCGGTCTATTCCCACTATTTTCGCCCTTCTCCAGTCGCATGCGTTGGCTGAGCAAGCCTGCCGTTCCTATGGGTTTGCAGACTTGCTCAGCGAACCCAGCCCTCGCGGACCAATTAGATAATCTGAAAATCCAACTCGTTGCTCCTGCCGATTCCAGCGGCAGCGACAAGAAAATCGTTCTTTTACACTATCAATGCAGAATTGGCCTCGCGGTCCTTCCATTTTGCCGCATAGCGGCGTACATTTTTCTCAGTGCAACCACTCGAGCATTCGATTTGAGAGCGCTCAATGGCATCATTGAGCGGAAATCCTTCCGCTTTGCACCCCGGGCCAAGGTTTAACTTTCACCTCACCGGGACCGTCGAGATTTGCGCCTCGGATCTCCGGGAGCGTCAGTTGTAATAAAGCAAAACCATTTCCCAGTCGCGTGTTGTCGGGATGCAAGCCTGCATTCCGTATAGGCATGCAAGCTTGCACCCCAAAGTTCATTGTCGTAGTTTGGCCTGGTTCCGCCTGACGAACATAGTTAGCCCCAGGCACGACAGCCCACGGTACAAAACTCCCTGAGTAGAAACAGCTAAGTTGTTTGTGAATTGGAGTTACGGATGCGCTTGGGAGAAACTAACTTGGACACAGCATACGCGCGTCATCTAACTAACTTCTCTAATGCCTTCGATTGTGCGGCAAGGCTCACCTTCACACGCCGCCTTGGTTCGTCGCCATGGTCTGGCGATGTCCGGAGGAGAAGCGTTGTTAAAGTGAGCCGTTGTGTCCGCAATCCGCTCTGTCAGAGAACACCCAGCAGGTAACAAATCAGCAGGATCACCAGGATAGAGCCGAGCCCGATTCCGCCGCCTCCGCCGTATCCCCACCGGCGGTAGCCGTAGTAACCTCCGCCCCCGCCGAACAACAGCACCAGAACAATAATGAGTACGATCAATCCCATGTCAGCTCTCCTTCACTCGAGGCCTCAACCCCGGTGTTATCCCGCCGGCTTTATGCTGCCGGATGTATTTGCTTCGACGATGTTATCGAAGGCCGCGTTGCCCTAAGCTTCGATGGCCTGCGGAGTTTCCTTCGCAATCTCTTCCAAATACTTAACCACGTCCGCTGAAGCGCCCAGAGCTGTCTTGGCCAGTTCTTGCGCCCATGCGTGGTCGCCCGTGCTGCGCGCGTATGCAGCGGCCGTGTGCGCATAAGCCGCTCTGCTATGGAGTTGCGCTATGACCGCATCCTTGTTCTGTGCCATCGCCATCTCCCGTCTTCCGCAAGCGCTCATGGCTTGTCGAGAACGCTCGCGGCTCTTGTAATTGGAGTCTGCCACTCGGCGAACGGAGGATGCTGAGCAATCGGATACA
>Ga0302186_10003104_pt1 | contig 12381 bp, 4 predicted proteins | sample II_Bog_E1_2_FD_198782 | JGI IMG/M metagenome (GOLD analysis project Ga0302186, IMG submission 198782) | Peat permafrost microbial communities from Stordalen Mire near Abisko, Sweden - II_Bog_E1_1 | ecosystem: Environmental > Terrestrial > Soil > Wetlands > Peat | place: Sweden: Abisko, Stordalen... | reverse complement strand
TTCGGGACGACCCCGAAGTTTAAAAAAAAAAAATTTATATATTTGTTTATTTTCTTTCGTATTTTTATTTTTGAAAAATAAATGTTGACATTTTTATGAGTTATTCAAATGTCTTAAGTTTATTTAATTTTATTTCTATAGATTTTTTTTTTAATTCTTATTGATTGATTTTCTAGAGATTTATAGATTTTTTCAAAAATTCTTATTGATTTTCTAGAGATTTTTAATTTCTTTTTAATTTCTATGAATACATCCTAATATAAATACCCCATCTTTTATTTTCTAAATAAAATTTATACAATCTATAATCCTCAAAATCCATATTACCGTAAAATGCCCATGCCAATGCCTCTGCGGGCTGCATCCCATAAAAGTAAGCCGGCCAAAGTGGCCTTAAAGCTGGAAATCCAGACGAAGAATGAAGAAAGGAAGAATTTTCTAGGAAAATTCATTAACGAGGATGAGATCCTCGAAAGCATAAAGAGTCTTCTAGAAGCTATCAACACCACTAATATTCCTGATGATGTTGTGAAAAACAATGAAGAGAGCTTGGAGGACCTCAAGAAAAGGTATTCAAAGCTGAGAATAATCAATGATGAGATAGAAGATTTGAAACGAAGTCTGGCCAAGTTGGAAAAAGAAGAAAAGTCTGAAGAATTACAGAATCGCAAGTTCCTTTGTTCGCAAGAGATAAAGCATTGGAAGAAAGTGCTCGACGTTTCGAAGGAACAAGAGGGTGAAGTCGATTCATTGATTGAGCATTATGCCCAATCTCTGGAATCTAAAGCCACTGATGATGAAACAGCCAGAAAAGAGTGTCTAACAGCAATCACCCTTCTCAATGAGCTCAAGAAAAGTGATCAAGAACAAAATGCCTTGGCCGCAATAATTAAGGAAGAAGAGAAAATCCGGGGCATTGAGATCCAAAAAGAACCCTTAGAAGAAGACCTATCCGCACTTCGGAAAAATATTCTCAAATTATGTGATGAATTGGGGATCATCAGATATGATGAAATTCCAAAACAAATAGAGGAATTCTCTGAAATTTTAAGAACCACCAATTCACTATCTATGAAAAGAAATTGTGAGGAAAATTTGGCCCTATTGGCGAATTTACAAAAGCTTTTGAAAAAGGAAAAAGAGCTGCAAATGAAATTGGCTTCCTTTGATAAAAAATCTGAAGAATGTAAGATTGAGGAAGAGACAGATGTTGAATTAAAAAAAGATGAAGAAGAACTCGAAAAACTTGAAATATCCATTACCAACTCATTGCAAAAAATTGGGATCAAAAGCGAAAAAGATCTTTTCACGGAAGTAAAAACTGTTGAAGGAGTTCTGAAAACCAAAAAAACTGCCAAAAGTCGAGAGCCCTTTGAGAAAATACTGACTGATATGAACCTTGTTGCTCAATTGATAGATCAACGTAAGAAGCTGGAAGAAAATTTGGAACAAAAAAAGAAAAAAGCCAACGATCCTTCAGAGCCATTGAAACAAAATCTCAACAAAATTGATGAATTTATCCAAAAACAACTCGTTGAATTAGAGTTAGACGAACCTGGACTCCTCTATGAGTTTGATGAGCTTCAAAAAACTATTGAAAGCTATCCTGTAGGAACTTCATTGAGAATCACAAATGAAGAGAGGTTAAGTGAATTAAGAGGAATCAAAAAATTAATGGATGAGAAAAGAAACATAATCAAAGAGCTTGAAGAAATTAAGCAAGAGGAAGAAAATGATGTTGAAGATAATAAAGAAAAAGAGATGTTCGTTCTGAACTTTCCTCAACCATTACTCAAGCCATTTGAGCCTGAAGAGAAAAAGGAAGAGTCCCATAAAGAACTTGAAACCTTCAAAATAGACATCCAAGACCTCACAAAATTGCTGAACGAAGAAGAACAAAAGCTGAAGGCTGAAGAGTTGGAAAACTTGGAATTGTTGAAAAATGACTTAGATGAATTGCCTGAGTGTGGTGAAAGGACCTTGGTGATTTTGCAAAGCAAATTGATTGAAAAGGAACTTTTGAACTCCTCTGAAGAAATTCATTACTCCGAAATTCTTGCTACGATGAAGAAACAATTCGTTGATGAAAATCTCATGAATTTTGTGGTCGACGAATATCTAGAAAAAATCAGAGTTTGTTTAGTTAACAACGAATTCATCAAAGCCAAAAGTTTCCTCAAAGATATGAGAAAAAAAAATATAACCCTCTTGAACATCACAGAACTGAAAAGTCTGGTGCATAAAACTAATTCTGCAGAAGAAAGGATAGAGAATCAGGATATAGTAATAATCGTTGGTCCAAGCGGAGCTGGAAAATCCACAATAATCCTTTACTTATACGGGAAAAAAATGGTCAAAAAGCCAGTGATCATCATGAGTGCAAATAATGAACAATTGCAAATGATGACCATAGATGGAGACACTCCTTTGCAAGGAGTTAAATCAAGTCCTCAAATGAAATCAGAAACAAGGTTTCTCCATGTGGTTGAGCTGGATTTGGCCAGGGTCCTCAAAGATCAATCAGAAGACAGGAAGATTTTCATTTCTGATAGTCCAGGATTCGGAGATACAGCTGGAGCAGAGGTCGATATTTCAAACGCTTTAGGAGTAGTCAATGCCATACAAAAGGCGAAAAGTGTTAAAGTAATCTTAACAGTTAGTGGACTTGGTGATCGAGGTGCTGAATTCAAAAAATTGCTTGAAGCCTTGATTGGAATCATACCAAATGTTGAGGATAGAATCGATAGTTTTTTGATTCTTTTTAATAAATTCACACCCGATCAAGCAAAGAACATCCCAGCATTGATTACCAATTTCAGCGATCATCAACTCTCGCCTGCAGAAAAGGATGATCCAAATATGAAGATTTTGCTCAAAAGAATAAAGGATTCAGCAAAGGACGAGAATAATTTTATCAACCTTTTTAATGAAAAGCCAGAAAACATTCTTTTTAAGATCATTAATCTCCCAGCAATTAAAAAGCCCAAGGATGCGTTCAAATTTTCCATCAGCAATGAATCCCGAAGCACATTGAATGCTCAGATTAATTTGTTTGCCAACAATATCTTGAATTCCTATCAAAGAAAGGATTTTCCTTTGGTAAAATATTACCTTGATAGAATGCTGTTCCTTAACACTATCTTGGAAGAAGAGTTCATTAAAAGCAAATATAATGATTGTGTAAAGTTCTTAGGAGATCACATGAGACACGAATTTGAATCAGAAATTGAACTTTTGAACCGATGCTTTCTCTTAGAAAATAACTTAAAGAAAGAAGATCTTGAAAAATACAAGAAGATCATCAATTCTGCTGCAAAATTCAATGATTTCCGAAAAACTCATTTAAATGATTTCGGTTTGGACATTGAAATGTTTCAAACAAATATCAGAAAACAGTTAGAATTCCTGGATTCCACATTAAAAAGCAATAATTTAGAAGATGCTGTCAATGGTAAAATATTGGAGAAAATTCATTTAACAGTTAGTGAGTTCCCAGAATACGTTTCTTTGATGACTAAAAGTTTAGATGAATTGAAGAAAAAAATGATGGCTCTAAGAGATAAAATGGAAAAAATTATGGCTGAATTCAATATGGAGCAATTTGGACAGGAAATGAATATTATGCTCATGATCAAGATCAATCTTCAGAAGTTTTTGAGTTATGAAGATTACGATAAATTCAAAGATAGATTCTTGAAAAATGTCGACATTCTTCTTATTGGAAGAGTGGACAAACTTCTTCGATCCGAAAAAATCAGTGAAAAGGATATGGAAACACTTAGTTTCCAAATCAAACAGATGGAATCAATAAAAGGAAACCTTGATATACAAAAGCACATCCCTCATTCAGAAATCATAAAAAAGGCTGATATCCTCATGAATTCCTTAACTGAATACTTCAACAAAACCAAGGAAAACCTTTATGAAATGCTTAACGTTGATGGTGATAGTAACCGTGAAACTTTCTTGAAGAAATTCCAAATTGTCTTAAAGAGAATGACTGAAATCAAATCTCTCTCACCAACAATTGGTTACGCACTCTCAGATACTTATTATGCCATTATAGCTTGCTTGAAAAGTTCCTTTGATAGGATAAATAATTCTATAAGGGAACTGTTGAATGATATGGAAGAACAGAAGAATCTCAAAAGCAACTTCAAAGAAATTGCAGTCAATTTAATGATTCTGAGGAATTCATTGTGGATTCAAGAAGAAGGTTATTTAGAAAATATCTTCGAATATAAAGTCAACAAAATCGAATCCGATATCATGAATTTTGTTGATAAAATTTATGAAAGTTTGAGAGATGTGCATTTCGACTTTAGCAGAAAAGAGGAGATTCTGGAAATTCATGCAAATTATAAAATTCTGACTCAACTGGATATTTTAGGAGATGATCGTCTTCTCCCAGAAATCAGAATCAAATTCAAAGAAATTAAAGAAAGCATCCAAAAAAGCATTGAAATAGAAGTTAATGATAAAATCAAAACATTTTGTCCAAAAGATTTTGATAAGGTCTCAATTGCCAGTCTCGACGCAGCATTGGAATATTTGAAACAAATAAATCGTAAAGATTATGCACCTTTTTATGGGTGGACTCTCCAATCCTATCAAGCTTTGCGCCAATATTTACAAGATTATAAGAATCATTTGGTGGAAAGTTTCAATAAAGCGCTGAAATTCTTGAATTTATGCACACCTGGGATTCATGAAAAAAGTCCAGATGAACTTGAAAAAATCAAAATTGAAATTGATAGATTGAGACACATTTTTATTAAATATGACGATTTTCAAGTTTTTAAAAACTATTCTGACCTAGATGGCTTCAAAGTCATCTTTCAAGAGTTTGAGAAGTTCTTGAGTGAAATTTCAGTACAAATGACACATTTAAATACTGCAGGAGAAAATGAGAAGCTCTACGATAAAATCTTGCTTTGTTCTTATTTGAGTGGTCTGGATCACTTTTTGGATTCCAATCAGCCCTTAAAATTCAAGAGTCTTAATGAGAAGTTTTCTCAATTATTCAATCAAAAATTACCTAAATTTGAGCAGGCAGCTTATAATGCCATTGATAAAAAGCAATACCTTGATTTAGTAGCAATTTTCAATGATGTCAACGATTCGGGTGACCCCCAAAAACACAAAGTTCTAGAAACTTTGAAACATCGGCTGGAAATTGCTCTAGAAAAAGATGCTGTGGAAATGCTCTCATTAGCGAAAAACTCAGTTGCAGTTGATACGGAAGGAAATTATCGATCATCATTGGATAGCGCAAAAAAAATTGCAGCTGGCCTGAAGGATTCACTCATGAAGGCCAGCCAAGAAGCGAAAGAGCTCCTAATGTCTGAAAAAAGCCAGGCAAAGTTGAAGAACGCAATAAATGAAATAAATGATAATCTGGAAGGGAACATCCTGGAGTGTTACAACCAAATTGAGAAGAAATACCTGAATTTAAGCAATTTCTCGAAATTCGAAGATTTATTTGTGAGGTGTGAAAATATTTTTAGCGCATTAGATATGAAAGATCAATATAAGGATATTATTAAAAAAAGAACCGACATCCAAACAAAACGCACAAATAAACTCACTGAAATCGAAAATAAATATAAAATTTTTACTTTCGACTCCCATGCACAATCCAAAGATATTGCCAAAGATTTGGACAATCTGAGATCTACTGGTGAAACTTCTGCTGAATACAATGTTGTGGCTACTCAAATTGAAAATAACCTGCAGGCGCAACTTCTTGAAAAAATTACAAGAATCGAAAACGAAGCCAAAGATCTTCTTGATGTAAATACTTCATTGGAAAGAACTAAAAGGCATATTCAAAGCTATTTTAGCCAAAATGCATTCCAAGTAGCTCTTTTAGGTGATATTGAAACAGCTTTAGACAATAACAGCAGAAATAAACAAGAAAAAGAAACCAGATTAGATCATATTCTAGAAAGCAAGGACTATAGCTCCATTATTACATTTTTCAAAGACAACACCGCGAGAGCCTTGAAGACAAAAGCTACTGATACAATTACCAAACAATATGAAAAAGACCTTACCAAAATTTCCACCAATTTGGAAACCGATATACAACAATCTATACAAACGATCTTTGAAACCCATGAGTCAATAACTCAACTTCAGGGGGTATTCCCTAATGAAACAAAGAAAATCACAGATCAGATCAAAAACGCTGCTAACAACTTGATCAATCCAAAAATAGCTGCTGCCTCGGCAATTTTCACTAAAAAGGCTGAAACCAGTCCATTAGGCAACAATGTCAAGGAGTCAAAAAAAATTCTAACTGTAGATACCAAAGATGCCAAGAAATCTTTCAAAGTGATTTTCGATACCGCTCAATGCATTCAAAAGGACACCACCAATGTGGTTTCTAATTATTTCGAGAATTTCCAAGCTAAAACTGATAATCTGTTCAACAATATGTTTGTGACTTATCAAAAAAATTGCACTGTCTTCCAAGCCAACAAGACTTTTGAAGATTTCCAAGTGCAGCAAGTTTCAGTTGCGCTTGCATCAGCCAAGACTTGGGATGAAATCCTCACTTTCATTTACAGTGAATATGAGAATTTCTTGTTGGGTAACAAGAACGAATTTTTAATGAAGTTGAAAAATTTGTATGTAACTGAAGGGATTGCGGTGCAAGTTGAATCTTTGAGAACTCTGGTAAAGGAAATCGTGAAGGAGTTGAGTGAAGGCCATAATAAAAATCAACCTCAATTTCATAATCAACAACAAGCTTACAACTTTTATAATACAAGAAAAAAAAAGAAGGATTTTGTCATTGATTGCGATTCATCTTTGAAAAGCTATTTATGGGATTTAGGGAAGGATATCATTAGAATCAATAAAGAAGAAAAAGAGAATATCAAGCTTTTGGCCACAAACAGCCATGATATCTTGGATAAACATGATTTAGACCAAGATATGTGCAAAAATTTGAATGAAAATCTGCAAAAACTGATTGTTATTGAGAAAAATTCAGAAATTGGTGGAGAGGAGCTTAAACAAATAAAGGATAAAATACTGGCTAGAATTCAAACTATAAAAAACACAATTGATGATAAGAATAGGAAAGCTAATTTAATTCAAATCAAAACAATCTCTGGAAGTATAGATGTGGATGATATCCGGAAGAAATTGAATTTAGAAATCGATGATATTTTAAAGCAGCATAAAAAAACAGTTGGAGAAAATGGCTTAAAAATTTTGGGTAGTGAATTGGATAAGGATTCTATCGGCAAAACAATAATAGCAGAACACAAAATTTTCACAGGCTTTTCATTAAGTTTATTCAATCAAAGAATACCAAAACATGATATCGATAGAGTTTTAGAAAATTTTAGAGGAGATCAAATCAATAAAAAGAAATTGAAACAAAAATATGAAGCTTTTCTAGAACTAAATAAAAAATTAACAACTAAACATTTGAGGAAAGACATTGAAAGTAGCGTCAAAGAACTTGTTCAGGAACTCAAAAATCTGATCAAAGATTGTGGTAACAGTGGAGTTTGGGGAGCATTTAAAGATTGGGCGAAAGGAGAACAAAATGAACAAGAAAAAGAAATTAATTGGACTGGAAACATCAAAGATTCGATTCAAGATTTCATGGCGTACATTTTCGCTCTGTGGACAGTTATGAACGCTACCAACTTTTTTGAACTTGATGCCAATGATGAGAATAAAGAATCGTATTTATTTATTCCACATCCGGCCCAGATTCTTTCAATCTTCAGAATTTTTGGTTGCGGAGACGACAACAATTCATTGCAAAACAACCTGGTTCAAATAGGAACTGGTGAAGGAAAATCAGTGACCTTAGCTGTCACTTCCACCATATTTGCACTCTTGGGTTTTGATGTGAGTTGTGCTTGTTATAGTGAATATTTAAGTACGAGAGATTTTGAAAGTTTTCAGGCGTTATTTGACAAATTAGAAATAACACCATATATTCATTATGGAACATTCAGCAAAATCTGTGAAAACGTTATAAATGACAAAGGAGACCTCAGAAAATCTGTTAGTGACTTAATTACGACAGGAAATAATGAAATCAAAAATAAAATGGAAAGTGCTTCAAAACCTAAAATTTTGTTGATCGATGAAGTGGATGTGTTTTTTGGAAAGGACTTTTATGGAGAACTTTATACTCCAAATGTAAGTTTGAAAGATGAAACCATTGTGCAATTATTGGAATATGTATGGAGAGAGAAAGCTAATATTAATCTTAATAAACTCAAAGCTTCCAATGAATTTAAACTTGTTGTCAGTAAGTTCAAAGATTGGGAACAGTTGATCGAAGAACAAACAAAGTTTATGATTGCTGATGTGCAAAACTTTCAAGGTCATGGTTATGTGGTAGATAAAAATAAGATCGGATATAAAGATCAAGATAAGATTAGCTTCAACATTGTTGTTGGATATAAAACGTTGTTTGCCTACATGTTTGAAATGGAAAGAGGCACAATCACAAAGTCAGAGGCTTATACTCATTTATTAGCCATTGGAGCAGAATGTGGCAATTTTTCTTATGCAGAGATTCCTCTTAAACCGAACTTTTATTTCATTATGGGTGTGTCAGGAACATTGGAAACGTTAAATGATGGTCAACAGAAAGTAGTCAACGAAGAATATTTAATTAAAAAGAAAACTTATGCTCCCTCAGTTTTCAACAAGGAACAAGGGGTTAAGGGGTTGAATTGGAACAAAAAGAAAAATGTTTATATTGTTCAAGAGAAAGATTATTTTAATGAAATATTTTTGGAGATAGAAAATAGATTGCATGGTGAAGAGAATACCCAAATCAAACGGTCAGTTATTGTGGTCTTTGAAGATAAGAAAAAACTCATGGACTTTTTTGAGTCTCCAGTTTTTGATCAATTTAAAAAAATAACGAATATAATGACAGAAGAACTGACCCCAATCGAGAAAGATAGAATTACTAAATCTGCAACAAGTTCCGGTAAAATTACTTTAATCACGAAATCCTTTGGCAGAGGAACAGATTTTATTTGTAGAGACGAAAAAGTGAGACTGCAAGGTGGGGTTCATGTTTTGCAAGTGTTTTTCTCCAGAGAACTCTCAGAGGAAGTGCAAATAATTGGAAGAACAGCTCGTCAAGGAGATCCAGGATCGTTTTCAATGATTCTTCTCGACACTGACTTAGAATATTTCTTAATTCCAAAAGAAGAGTTTTTTGATCCCCAAACAGGTGAGAAAGGAAAATTCTTCCTCAAAGAGAACAGCGAAAATTATTATGATATCCTGAATAAGAAACGAAATGAAAGAAACTCTGATGAATTTAACAACAACAAGAAATTTATTGAAAATGCTAAAAAGCTTCATTTGGAAGCTAAAACTTTTATGAAAGGAATGATGACAAATGATGTAAAAGTCATCAAAGAGTTTCTTTTAAAATGGAATAAAGGGCCAAATTTGATCAACACCAACTTCACTTCAAGAACATTGGTTTTGATGGATGCCACAGGTTCAATGAGTGCTTTATTGGATAAGTGCAAACAAAGGGTCATAGTTATGTTCGAAAGAGCTGGCAAAGTTCTAGAGGAAGCTGGACTTGATGCAGCTTGTTTCTTTTTGCAGTTTGCTGTGTATCGCAATTATAGCAATACTGAACAGGATATTCTAGAGAATTCAGGTTTCGAAAACAAATCGACCAATCTAAGAAACTTTATGACTAAAATTACAGTCAAGGGAGGTCTTGGACCAGAAGCTATAGAAATCGGATTATGGCATGCCAATCAGGAGGCAAATAGAGGGGTGGTTTCACAGGTTATTTTAATAGGAGATGCTCCAGCAAATTCTGAAGCAGAAGTTAATCATCATCGAACTAGCTACCACGGAGAAAATTATTGGAATAGAACAAAATTTGGACCAAAGACACATTATAAAGCTGAAATTGAAAAATTAAGGGTAAAAGGTATCAAGGTTAATACTTTTTATGTAGCTCAATATGCCAAAATCAACTTTACGGAAATAGCAACTTATACAGGAGGGCATTCAGATTTTTTGGATGTGAATGGAGCTAATGGAGAGGAATTGTTGACAAACTTTGTGACTTTGGAAATTCTTAAAAATGTTGGAGATCAAAGCGGGGTTGGGGCTCAAGCATTGGTTGATTCGTATAAGAAAAAATATAATTAATTGGATTAAATAATAATATAAAAAATCTTTTGAATTTATTGATTTAATATTGATTGAATTATAATTTATTTTGATTTTAGAATGAAGTGACTTTATCCAACTTTTTTTTTTAAAGAGGGCCAAGAACATAATGACTGCTTTCTTAATTTTATTGTTTTTGTTTAAAAATTAAAACTTCCCTTCAATGAATGAAATACAATTTGAATTCAATATCGTGAAAGCAATGCATCCGAATGCCTTAAAAGGTTTTCTTACTGCTATTTACGATCCAAATTGCACAGCACAAAATTTAGAAAAGACTAATCAATCAACTCCTTTCGATCTGGTCGATATCCCTAATTTTGACACAAACGACAATTTGGAAAAGCTTCATCTCAAAATAATCCAGATAGTTTTTTATCGGCTCAAAATTCTTGTCCAGAAGAAGGTTTGTTTCGATAAGGTGGACTACCATTTGGCATTGGATATGTTTCAGAATATATTACAAAAATTTCAATATTATCAATATCCCGATAACCCTATAAAATGACCCAATGGAAAAGTTCTGAATTCGCACCCACTTTATTTATTAATCCAACAACTTTTTTCTTAGTCGCAAAAATGAGACTATGAAGGGAAAAATGCGGGTAGCGGGAATCCACAGACACGAATTCACAGAAGGTCTTATTTTCTTCCACAGGAGCGATGATATATCCGCAGAAATTTTGTTCTTGTTGCTTTAAAACTCCGAGTACTTTCGTTGAAGGAACTAGGTTAAATTGATGGATTTTTGCTAGAATGGGTTTCAAAGAATCATCTGAAATGTTATTATTCGACTCGTAAATCAAAAAGCTCAATGGGTCTTCCTGTGGTTCGTCATTATCTTCAATATCGCGTTTATTGGGTTTATTTTTTTCTGCCATTCTTGAATTTTTTAATTAATGATAATCTTAAGAAATTTAGTGACTTTTGAAGAGAAACTGGATTGTTTGCAAAAAAAATATGAATCGAAACCACAGGGAATGTCTTTGTGGAGAATAACTTCCTTTGTGGGATTATGACGTTTGGTTTTACGATAGGAGGTTTTGAAAATTAAGAATTTAATTTTTTAGAGATTTTATTTTTTATTCAAAGAACTGCACCTACGAGATTCTATCAAATCCTGAGGAACAAGATCTTTCCGACAAAGGTGGCATGGATGCAGTGAACAATGGTGGAATGTTAGGAGTGGTTTTCCTTTATCGTCTTTCCTATTTTTTCTTAAAATACCTCAAAACAGGCGGATTAGATGATATTTTTTGTTTATTTCACAAGGATAACAAGCCTAAGAAAGCTAAGGCAATTTTGAAGGAGCTGAAGGTGACTTTGGAAGCTTGGAGAAATAATTTCTCATGGTATAGTTTATTAATAATAGCAGAAAGAGAAATTTCTTTATGGTCTAAAGAACAAAAGGAATGGCATTTTACAAGGATGCAATGAGTCATGGGAATTTTTACATTAAATTCTTAGTGTAATTCCCCAAAAAGGAGAACTCCAAGAGTGCCAGATAAAGGAATTGCAAAAGGTAGAAGAAATTATTAAATAAAAGTTATATTGAATTTTGTTTATTTTTCCAAAAATTTTGCCTGAACCCAAAGTCTCACCACATCGAAAAAGGAGACTGTGGAGTACTTAGAAGAAACTGAAATGAATCCAAATCCTGAAGGAGTCAACCGTATAGAAAAAAGATGGGGACGATTACGAAGAGGACGATTACGAAGACATGCCTAGTGGACAAGGACAAATACAGTGCAATGAGCAATAGAAATAAAAGAAATTAAAAAACAAAACAATTTGGGTTAAATTTACAACAAGAAAAATAAATTAATTTTTTTTTTTTTTTTTTTAAATGGGCGTGTCCCCAAAAAATATAGGAGAAAAAAACAATTTTTCATCTAAGGACAAAAAAAAACCTTTTTGTATTAAAAAAAAATTTTTTTATTACAACAAAGGGACTTTACAAAAGCCCATTTTTAAAAAAAATTAAAAATTTATATATATTTTTTTTATGTTAAAAACCCAAAACTCATTTAAAAACTAAACTAAGCAACTTTTGTTGCAAATGGAAGTTTCATAAAAAAAATTTAAAAAAAACAAAACTGCCGAAATTTTAATGAATTTTATTAAAACGATGAATACATTCAATAAAAATTTAAAATTAAAGAAATTTTTCTTTGTTTTGCGACG
>Ga0302186_10003102_pt1 | contig 12384 bp, 6 predicted proteins | sample II_Bog_E1_2_FD_198782 | JGI IMG/M metagenome (GOLD analysis project Ga0302186, IMG submission 198782) | Peat permafrost microbial communities from Stordalen Mire near Abisko, Sweden - II_Bog_E1_1 | ecosystem: Environmental > Terrestrial > Soil > Wetlands > Peat | place: Sweden: Abisko, Stordalen... | reverse complement strand
AGAAACTGGTTGTTTTGCTTTTTCTTCATCAAATTAATATAAAAAGAGAGACAATCAAGCGTTTTAAAGCAAATTTGCATAGGCTATGAAATACAAGTTGATAAAAAAGTTGCAAATAATCAAAAATTAAATGAATTACTCTTCTTTTGCTTAATTTTTAAATCATTTTTATCTTAATTTTTTATTGATCCTAGATTTTTGATGAATCATATCTTTCTTTAAAAACAAAATTAAAATAACTAAAGCTGCTCAAATCATGGGTATAATTAAAGATGTACTCCTAGGCCATATAAAAAACTAATTTTAAATCTTGGATCTGAAAAATCTTTTAGTTTGTAGATCAATAATTTTGTATAAAAATTTTTATGATTTAGTTTCAAAACTTTATCTAAATAGTTTTTCATTCAGTTATCAAACAGATCTTCTCCTATTATGAGCATTAAATTATATAAATTAACTTTTCTAATCGTATTTTCATTAATCATTTATTTTTACAATATTATAGCAGATATAAAGCAATACAGGAATAAGAATATTATTGTTCAATCAACGACGAAGGGCTTCATCGATATGCGAAGTAGAAAATCTAATCTAAAAGAAAATGTTTTAATTTTTCCAATGTTAAATAAATGTGCAATACTTAAAGAAAGAAATCTATTGAGAAAAATTACTTTTATATTTAATATTGATGAAGTAAAATATATCTTTTTTAGATCATAATTTTAATGAGCTTGAACCAAACTATTAATACATTTTTGTCATTCTTTATCTAAACTGTTCCTGACTAATCTTAATGCTGATGAATTTGCTTTTAGGTATATATCCGAAATGCTTTTTAACACTCCAATTTTAATCATTGCCATAATATTCTGCTAGAGCGGCATGGACTTGATTGTCTTCAATATCTTACTCATATAAATCTTCATTCATTTTTAATTTTTAAGCTGCAGCCTAATAAGCTTGGCCAGCTTTATCAAACTATTTAAGATTTAAGTAGGCTTCCCCTAAGGATATATATAGAAAAGACTTTGAGGGATTATACTTTACTGCTTTATTAAGAAATTCAGCTGAAAGTGCTAATAATCCTTGCTGATAGTAAATTATTGATAGTTTGTAATAATTTTTATAGTTAAACTTTACTTCTCCTTGAAGTTTAAAGCATTTTTCATAGTTTTCGCATGCTTTTTCAATATTTTATAGTTCGAAGTAGGCATCAGCCAAACCACTTCTTGAATCAATATTTTATGGATTTATTTCAATGCATCGTTCATGGTTGGTTACGGCTTTAGAATAGTCTTTTTTATTTTCATAAACTATCCCTAAGGCAGAATAAAATACTGAGTTTCTAGGATTTAATTTAATGCACTCTTCGAACCATCTGATAGATTAATCATATTATTTTCTTTTATTGTATATTTTCCCGAGTTAGAAGCAAGAAGAAAGTCTACTATTTTTATAATTTAAGCTCTCTGTTAAAATGCTTATCGCCTTTTAGAAGTTATTAAGATAATTGTAGTACAACTTTCCTAAAAATGTATAGCAATAATGGAGAGTTTTATCTTTTGAAAGGCACTCCTCAAGAAAGCTGATAGATTTTTAAATGTTTCCCATTTATTTGTAAACAAGAGCAATATTAAAATTAGGCACAGCATAAAGACAGTCAATTTTTAAACATTAGTAAAAATTAACTAAAGCTTCTTCATAATTCTCTAACATCAAGTAAACCTTACCAATACTATTCTTTATTCTTAAGTATTAAGGAAATTTCCGATAAAGCTAGTTTAATTTTAATATTTTTTATTAGCCATCTTATTCAATAGCTATAGATAAAAATTGAGAATGCATGTCTTCAGGCCATATATTCAAAGCTAAAGAGATATATAACTTTGCTTTCTTTTTATCTTATCGGCTATAGATATTTATAAAAGCTATTTACTGATATGCTTTGTGACACATTGGCGATAATTCGATAACCTTTTGATAATAATTTTCAGCAAGATCATACTCATGTTCATTATGGTAAATGTTTGCAAGTCCATAATACAACTCAAAATTTGTCGGAAATTTTTGGATCATTTATTCATACCATAGCCTCCCATCTTCATAGTTTTTCAAAATTGAGTAACACAGGGAAAGACAATCATGTGGGGAACAATATTTCTTGCGGTTGATGAAATTTTAGCAAAACCATTTAATCAATCTAGTTCGACAATATCCTTATTGGTCCTCACAACTTCCCAAACCAAAGAATTTATGATTGAATTCCTTTACACTAACTTTAATTAACTCTTTATAAACTGATTGGGCCGATGCGATTTAGTTATTGAGTATGAGTTTAATTCCTTTTGAGTACAGGTTTTCACAGAATAGAGATTATTATTATCGACTGGGGCTTTACATAAAAACAATTATAGGAGCATGTTTATATTTAGTTTGATTATTCAATTATTTTTTAATTAGAAATGGCTGATATCCTCAGTAAATTGCGGGAAGTCATGTCTGCTCGGGGATGGGCAATTTATCTCTTGCCACGTACTGACGAACATCAAAGCGAATATCTCAGTCATAGCGATAAGAGAGTTCAATTTATTAGTGGATTCAAGGGATCAAATGCCTTTACTCTCATTTCACAAACAGAGGCTCTTCTATGGACTGATGGCCGCTATTTTCTGCAGGCTTAAAAATAACTACTTCCAGGTTGGGTTCTCAAAAAGATGATTCCATAATAAAAAAAATGGTTTTAGCATATTATAGACTCCTATCCCAAGGAGAAGAAGATTGGTGTGGATCCAAGGCTACTTACAGCACGTACATATTATCTTATCAAGAGATCGGAATAGAACGCATATAATTTCTTACCAATAAGGGATTTACTGTTGAATTGTCCACTGAAAATATTGTAGATTTGGTTTGGCAAGACAAGCCAAACCCACCTACACCTCAAATATTCATCCACGAAGAGTGGGCAGGAAAAAGTATCTGTGAAAAAGTTAATTGGACAAGAGATCATATCAATAGCAAAAAAGGAAATGCGGCTATTTTCAATGATCTTTCAGATATTGCATGGGTTCTCAATTTGAGATCAAGTGAAATACCCTGCAATCCATTTTTTAAATCAATTCTCGTTATTCGAAAACAAGGTGGATCTCTCTATCTACCAAAAGGACATCCTTCTCTCGGCAATCAATCAATTCAACAGCATCTGACACTTGCTGGTATTAACCTTGAATAATACTAACCAGTATTTGATGATAAATCGCTGATCACCAAATCTAAACTCAACTTATACATTTACAATGCTATTAAAGATAGAGAACCAATAGAATGGGAAGGTATTGGAATCTATCGAGCAGTCAGGACATAAAAAGAAATTGCAGGGTTCAGACGTTGTCATTTAGTTGATGGAATTGCGATGGCCAAATTTTGGGGGTGGAGGTCCAAACGAGAAGAAGTCGACTAATACTAAGCAGCATTATATATTAATGCCCGTAGATATGAGCAATAACACAATAAGGGGTTAAGCTTTTTAACACACAGTTGCGGTGGACCTAACGCAGCTGTTATTCATTATCTTCCGACTGAGTATATTCACGACAATATAACTAGGGACCAGATTCACTTGCTCGATTCTGGGGGTCAATATCTTGATGGAACTACAGATGTTACGAGAACTTTTCATTTCGGAAACCCTACTCATGAGGAAAAAGATGCTTTCACGCGGGTTTTACTAGGTAATTTGGATGTTGAAAGACTAATCTGGCCAGCAGGATAATTATCTGGTGGAGATATTGATGTTTTGGCGAGGAGACACCTCTGGAAAAATAAGATGGACTATAAACATGGAACTGGACACGGAGTGGGCTATTTTGAGTGTGTGCATGAGGGACCAGTGGCAATATCACGTAACTGCCGAACAAAATTTCAAAAGGGAATGATTGTTACGAATTAACCTGGATATTATGAGCCTGGAAAGTATGGAATTCGTACAGAGAACATGATCCTGGTCCATGAAACTAATGGATTTAACTGGTTCGAGAATTTAACCTTGTGCCCTTATGATAAAAATTTAATTGCTAGAGAGCTACTAGCTGCTGAAGACATTAAATTTGTCAATGATTACCACCAGCGGGTTTGGGAAATTCTATCTCCAAAATTATAAGGAGATGAATTAAGCCTAACATGGTTGAAACAAGCTACCTCTCCTCTATGATCTAATTCAATAGTTTAAAATATGATTAGATTATTAATTTTATTATTTTAAACAAGTTTCTATTTAAATTAAAATGAAAATTACAAAGTTATTTATATGATAAGTCTAAAATACAACTATTGAATAACTTCTTAGAAGCTGTCATAAATGAATAACTTGCCTATATAGATTTATTATTTTTATCAATGTTGAGTACTAAGGAAAAGATCATGTTCTATTGCAACATTATTGCTTATTTTCGGCTCTTAAATCGTCCTTCATTCATTTTTTTCTTGAAAAGTGAACTATTTCAATGATTCTTTGGTTATTTAATAACCTCAGTTAATGTTGTAAAATCTTTGTTTTAAAAAAACTTTAAAGTTTTAAATTTTAAACTATTGAACTAATTAAACTTATTTTTTGTTTTAATTTTATCGTATTATTTTAACAAAAGTTATTCTTATTATCTTTTTTTAATAATGACGGTTAAATCAGCATTTTTGAAAAAAATGAAAATCTAGAATGATGATAAAATACTCCCCATTTTAACTGTCTTTTTAAAGTTGGAAGGAGAAAACATGAGTATAATATTAGCTTAAGTTACTGAAGTGATCGACAAGTTTAAATTTTACTTATACTGAAATTAGAGAGTATAATATATTAGTTAAGATCAATCAGATCAAATCATTATCAAATATATGAATAGTTTAGCTTTCAATCCCGACTGCGAATTTATCTAAGAGTGGAAGGACATCTACTTAAACGAATAAAGGATTAATATCTTCTAATAAATTATCGATACAACATACATGTACTTGGAAGTTATCAACACCAATAAAAATAAAGCTTTAAACGATGCTAGGGATATTGATGATCTTAAAAATCAGTATACATAATGTTGCTTAGACGTATAAACTAATAAAAGATAGGTTCGATAGTCTATCTTTTAAGTTTTTGAATAGAAACAGAATATATAATAAGGAATTCATCAAGTCAGCAGTTCTAAAAAACAATTTGTGGATTAGTATAATCATAATATCAAAAAAATCATCGAAAGCGAAAGCATCAGCAAACTCCCTTTTACTGGAGAACTTAATGATCTGAATCTTTTCACAGTTGCATATAATAAGGTACAATTCCATGCTAAAATCACCATCTGCGAGAATCACCTTAAAGATTTGAAAGTGCAGACCATTGCTCATTATCATATCTTTTTACTCGAGCAAATTAAATTAATTGAAGCTTTTCTCAAGTTTAAATTGGAACAACTCAACTTGAAGCAAGACAAATTAAATAATTATCTCACCAATATTTCTGTCAAGGAAGCCCCTTCACTCAAGATTATTTATGACAATCTTTACATTGAAGCTGAGTACTTAAAAAAGCTGTTGGATACAAATATTAAAATAATATCAGAACATTTAATGTAAAAATAGTTTAGTAGTGAAGGCAAACAAATTTTGTAGATGAAATAACTGCATCTTTCCAAACTGAAGAAGTATATGATCAAAATTAATGATCTTAAGTAACAACTTCGTTAGATATATTTTAATAATTTCAAAAAGAAACCAACTAAGCGCATTAAAGATCATCACAAACTTGAAAAGCTTATCAATGAAGAGATAGCAGTCAACAAATAAGAATATGTCAAGAATAAGACAAGAGCCTCTTATTTTAACGGCCTTGCTTTTGGAGTATTAACTGTAATGTTAGGAATAATAATTGTGATTCGCCAGCTAAATTATTCAACCTTATCTGAGAGTGATACTTATTTGACACGTTTTCGTATTTGGCGTGGAGCGAGCTACTTTATTTTCTTTAACTGGGTAGTTGCTATCGTGACCCTCCTATGGACTAAAATGCGAGTAAACTATAGAATGGTACTAATAGAAGATGACACTTATGTTCCCAAGTACCAGGCTTTTTTCCAGACTGCAACACTACTTTCAGCAATATATCTCATCCTATTTGCCATTTCCTTGATTCAAGAACTTGGGATAATTGAAAATAATCCATTCATTTAAAATCTGGGCTTTTACATGTGGATCATCAACTTAATATTTCTTTTCAACCCCTTGAAAATCTTTAACTACGAAGGCAGACGGTATTTTATAAAACTTTTCATTAAAATATTATTATCTCCCTTTCGGCCGATGAATCTAAATCTATTATTCTTAGCCATGATTATAGGAAGTTTCATTCAACCATTCAGTGATTTTGCTTTTACAGTTTGTCAAGCTGTGTATCAGCAACAGCGAGACTGTCAGCAGTAAACCCTTCTAACTACATACATATTCACTCAGATGTTTCTTATATATCGGTTTGTCCAAAGCATTCGCCTTCACATTCAAATGGGAGGGGATAAAATATTTAGCAGACCAATTTACGGATTATCTGCTGTAATCTTTACAACTAATACTGTTATTGCTGCATTTCTTTTCAACCTTTATAATACTGAACGACTTTAAATATATTGGATTGTTAGTGCTTGCATATCATGTTTGGTGGGTTCCAATGCAGATTTACGTGCTGATTGGGGCTTTTTCAGTTATGACAAATAAGACTGGGTTTTTAGAAAATATAAACAATTCCCTCGTAAAGTATACTTTATCTTCGCTGGTGTAGACATTGTGCTCAACATTGGATGGGCGTTGACAATTTCAAATAACTTGGCTTAAAATATTGGTATGAATCCAATTTACTATCTGATGATACTGGCCTATGTATAATTGATGAGAAAAGGAATGTGGATGTTTTTTAGAGTTGAAGATGATCACTGCACCAATGTTGGCACTCTGACTGCAGTCCTTGATGACTCCCACTATTATGTTTAGATTGAGTAAAAACTAAAGATAAAGAATGATAATGCTGTCTCAAGAAATTAAAACAAGAGGGGTCACTAAATAATATTCTAAATTTAACCACGACCAGAAGCAATAAAGGTATCAAGATAAAAAAAAGTATCCAACATTTAATCGAAGAATATTTCTTTATAATCAGCTGAATCTAACATGAACCAAACTTCAGATACTAAAATGCTTGAATAAATTCAGGAGATGGTTGTTGAAAAAAATATTCATATTGCATCGGTTTAGCTGCTTTTGTCAGAGTTAAAAGGTTACCTTAAAGTTATTCACTAAATATATGCAAATTTAAACTGGGAGGATTTGTATTGATGATCAGATAAGTTATTTCGTATTTAGCAATATTAATTAATACTCCAACTGAATCATAAAATTTCTTTGCTTTATAAACAATAATTTGCCTTTTGTACTTTGAAATAATAAATATTAAAATTATATTCTTGCTATTTATCTGAATTAACTTTTATTAAGATTTTTAGATAATTTCCATTTTTATCTTTAATTTTTTGAAATCAACAAACGAAAATCTCTTCAAAAAAATATCATTTTAATTCATTGTTAATTTTTTGTCATATTTTATTGATCACACCATCAACAATAATTTGTTAAAAATGCAAGCGTAAAAAACATCCAAAATATAAAGTATTTCTTGTTGTTAAGTTATAACTAATCCTCTCTTTCCATACGAGATGAAGATTGTAAACAGCCAATCAATCTATTTTTACTTTTAATTCAGCAATTTTTTTTAAATATATATGACTATTCTTATTTGATCTTTCAGATTACTAATTCTCAAAGTAGATAGATAGTTATGAAATATCAATTCTTGGTCAATTCTCAAAGTATTGTAAGAAAATTGTAAAAAGCAAGATAAAAATTTGTTTTTAAAGAAAATTAATTATTTAAGATTTTTTAGATGAATATAAATAATTCAATTGTCTCTCATTTTTTATATTAATTTGATGAATAAAAATCAAAACAACAAAAATCAATAAAGCTTGTCTTGGACTGCTTTGCTCAAAGAAAATGAAGAACAGTTTACTCACAGTATTAATTTACCTATATTAGAAGTAAACTCTTTGAGAAGAATGATTAAGATATGGCACTAACTTCAAAAAAAGCCCGATCAACCAAATGTATGTCTGTCCAAATACGCCTTTTACATCGAGGAATTTTATGATAATATTGGTCTAGAAGAACATTTTGAACTTAGTTCCATTAAATATGATGAAGAGTTGAAAAAAATTAAATCAGAAAAATAAATTTACTTAAGATCGAATTGTATTAATTCGTCAATGTGGAAAATAAATTTTAACCATCGATTTATTTGCTAATTATCTAACTGTCGTTGCAGTATTTATGATGTATTTGTGCTAATGCACATCTTTGCTCAAGGATTTTTGCCATTTTATGGAAATAGCGACATCTGCCTGAAAAGAATAGAATACTTTAACTCTCAGAGAAAATACTATTTGGTTCCGATCAATGATAAAAGTGAAAGATATAGTTTAATCATTAGTATAGGAGTTTGTAAAATTCCAATATTTACTTATAAAGCAACTGCCCTCAAATAATTTTAGTTCCAATCCTTTATTCAGTGCTAATCTATTTTCCCTTCGTAAGTAGTGGATAAAAATTTTATTGTGAACACTTTAAAAGACATATAATCTATAAACTAATTCAACCCCAAATTTGATTTTAAAAAAGAATAACTGGTTATTCTGAAGTAAAAAAATAAATAAAATGTAATTTATTATGGAAATGACAGAAACAGATAAAGTAGCAATATAATATCCAAAATATATCCTTATACTTACAAGCCACAGTTGGCAGATCAATTTGGCTCTTAAAATTATGAATATTTAATGAAAAGATGGAAATTTCATCATAACAAAGAAATTTATCTCGAAGGAAGTCTTTAAAACGAATAAAATAATTAAGAAAATATTCATCAATCCTATTCTCTTAAATCTAAAAGATAGATGGAGAGGAAATAGCAAACATAGTTTACTTGGGCGTCAAAAATAATTGAAGTTCTTAAACTTTCTCCGAGTTTTAAACATCGTTTAACAAATCAGCAAAGATAGGTGCTCTCTAAAGATGGTAACTTGATTGTGGTGGGAAGAAGTGGAACTGGAAAAACAACTTGTGCACTATATAGGCTTTATGGAATTTAATTTATTCTAAAAAAAAGATAGATCAATAGAATTATTGACTCTAATTAATAAAAAAAGAAATGTCAAATGATGTTATTTTAAGAAGTACAATTTAGTAAAAATATTTTCTTAACCTTTTCACCAATTTTAATATAAACAATTAAATAGCAATATAATGACATACTATTTCAAATAAAGAAAAAACATGCTAAAAAATGTATTTCTTGTAAAAATAACTAGAGGACATTGTAATAATAATTGATCGAAAATGATCCTATTGATAAAATTAAAAAACAACTGGAACAACAGTAATAAAAAGTTAAATCCCTTAATCTTTTAAATAAAAAAGAATTTCCAGCATTTTTTACTATTTCAAATTTCATCAGAGTTATTGACAAAACAATTTAACGCCCTTTTTATAATCATTAATTAGAAAGAGCCAATAAAAACATACAATTGGACATTATTAGGTCTTATATCAATAACTATGAATATACAGCTCAATAGATCAATAACAGATCAACAATTTATGCAGTCTATGTTGATTTTTCCTTTTTCTAGAAGCATATTTGGCCTTAATTACCAAAGTAAATTTCAAAAGTTTCGAAAGAGTTTTCCTTACTAACTCCAGCTGTTGTTTGGTCCTAAATATTTTCTATTATTAAGGGTTCAATAAAATCATTTACTTTTCCTGAAGGATATATCAGCTTAAAAATGTATTTAGATGAAAAAAGAAATGTTTTTTAAAATTTTGAAGAAGCAAAAATCATATAATTAAAAACTAAAGTTTACAACATTTTTAAGGTTTATCAAAATTGGTGCAAGCAAGAGGAAGCTTACGATTTAATGGATGTTGTCAACCATTTGCTCAGATAAATTGAGCTATTTGGCTATTCTGGACCAAAAATGAACTATGTCTTTATTGACGAAGTCCAAGACCTAACTACTGCAACCATTTTCCTCCTTTCCAAATTAGTGCTAAATAATATATTTTACTGTGGAGATACAGCTCAAGCTATAACCAAAGGAGTTGATTTCAGATTTTAGGATATAAAATATATCTTTAATAAAAATTGTTTCGCAAATGCTTTGTAGATATCTCCTCCTTCCGATCCAATAATCCTCTCCATAAATTTTAGGTCTCATAATAGAATTCTTCAACTAGCCAACTCAATTATTTCAACTATTGAGGAAATATTTCCTAAAGCTATAAAGAAATCATAAATAAAATAGCAATCGGATCTTTTTGGACCAAAACCCTTTATTATCTTGGGTAGAATAGATCAGTTATTGGATTTAATTTGTGGGCCAAAAGTAACTGCGCTAAATTAAGCATAAATTTTACCATAAAACATTCAAGATGAATATTATAAAGATTAAATAAAATAAGGAAAATAGTATCGCCAATTCAATCATTAACAAATCATTATTGTGAGAAACATTTAATAAAAAAATAAATTACCATCTATATTGGCGGAAAGCATTATTTTAACTCCTTAAACGGCAAAAGGATTATAGTATGAAGAAGTTATCCTTTATAATTTTTTTAGCTCATGTCCATGCATCTAAAAATGGTCTATTTTAGATAATCTCCTTATCTAAGAATAAATTGAAAATTAAAATGAGTTTGAGAAAAAGCTTAGTCGTAGAAGTAAGGAGTAAACTGGAATTTAATAAGAATTAACTAAAGAAATAAAAAAATTACTTGATTATAGTGATGTTCTCAAAGGGTATAATATACGCAGAGTAAAAATAAAGCCCTCCATCAAAGAAATAGATCTGAATTTGTATTTTGAATTGATTACGTAATTAAAGATGCTTTACACCATCATTACAAGAGCTTGTAGCGTCTTTGTAATATACGACACTTAAATACCAAGAAGTTTAATAAGATTATGGAGGGAAATGAATCTAATTACTTTTATTGATGATTAAAATCTAAAAATGAATAGAAGAGATATTGAATAATATACAAAAAGATAAAGACAAGCTAAATATTTAAATACAGTCGAACTCTGGACGAATCAAGGAGGTATCATGCTTCAACGTAAATAATATTAAAACGCAAAAAATTGTTTTCGGAGAATTAACAGAATTGATCTTATTCAAAGAATTGAGGCAATGGAGTTAATAATTAAGGCTGAAAATTAATCCTTTGAATGGAATAATGAAAATAAAAAAATTTCCAATTTGAGAAAAGCAGATAAAATTATAAAAAATATTCAATTGAACAAAATAAAATAGAGTTATATGCTAAAATATCGATCAGCTGCCAACATTTTCTAGAACTATAAGAGATATGAATAGGCTGCAAATGCTTATTAAAAATGTTAGGATTTTTTAAAAGCTTTATAATGCTATATTATTCTTAAAAATTAATAAAAAACAGCTTTGTGTTATTTCACTTTAAAATAATACGCAAATGCTTTGAAAATTTATTAAAAGATAGGACCAAAATAAAAAATAATTTAATGTTACATTTTAGGATAACTTTGGATTTAACTTTTTAAAATGATTTATTAAAGCTTTTAATCTAAATAAAAAAACATCCTCATTCCTAAAAATCTCATTAAAAGATGTATTTATAGTGTCCTTCATAAAATAATTGATGATTGTAAAATTAATTAGAAATAAATTAATAGAGAAGAAACAATATCACTAAACCAAATTAAATATAAAAAATAAGATTTAATAAATTAAATTTGTAGAATTAATGAATAAAACTGCTATTTAAATTATAAAAACCTCTTATTAAAAATTAACCAAAGAATATTACCTTATTTAAACTAAAAGAGAAGTTAAAATTAAGAAAAAATCAAATTATAATAAATACTTAACTAAATAACTGGAGTATAATCAAAAAATTACAATATTAAGTATAGAAAAAAATTAATTTAAAAATAGAATAATTAAAATTAAAAATTGCTTTCGCATTTAAACACTAAAAGAATTTTTTCTTCTCAATTATCAGTGAATTAGATATCTAATGTTAATTTATTATAATCATAAATTGGAATTTATTCACAATATGATAAAAAATTCTCAATTCTTGATTAAAAGATATTTTAAGAAATTCATGTTAAAATATCTGTTAATAGCAAAAAGAATTTACAACTTTCTTAAGAATAGCATAAAAATTAAATCCAAATTAAAAAGCTGATAAAAACAAAAGGAA
>Ga0302186_10003099_pt1 | contig 12399 bp, 13 predicted proteins | sample II_Bog_E1_2_FD_198782 | JGI IMG/M metagenome (GOLD analysis project Ga0302186, IMG submission 198782) | Peat permafrost microbial communities from Stordalen Mire near Abisko, Sweden - II_Bog_E1_1 | ecosystem: Environmental > Terrestrial > Soil > Wetlands > Peat | place: Sweden: Abisko... | reverse complement strand
GTTTTTTATGATTTAATTTTGTCAAAATATTTATAGGAATTTTTGTAAAAGAAAAACAGACCCTTTTCTATTATATTTAAAAATATGAACATTTTTTATGTCCCATATGGTTAAATATTTTTTTTTTCAAATATGAAAAAAAAAATTTTAAAAAAGCAAAAAATCGCAAAATTGAAAAACACAAAAATTAATTTTTATAATTTTTTTTTTATTTTTTCCATTTTTCATTTTCTTTAATTAAAATACCTTATAATACAAATATATATACATCAAACCTTTGTTATGAGCAATCTCTCATTTAACTTGAAAACGAAAAATCTGCAACTTTCCACATTAGAAAAAAAAAAGCCAGGTTCCATAATTGTTTTTATTTGAATAAAAATTTTTTTTTTATTTTTTTTTTTTAGGATGGGGAGCTCCCTTATTATTCTCATGATTTCTATAGGAAACCCCTCAATTTTCAATGTTTTCCCAAAATTTCTTTTTGCAGCTGCTTAATTTGCTGATTTCGTTTATTATTTTTTTTAATTTAGTATAAAAAATTAGTAAAATTGATTTTTTTTTTGAAAAATTATCTCACATCAAATTTTCTTTTAGAGATTTTTTTAAAAATCATCCACTAATTCCGTTTTAAACACTAATTTTGAGCCTAATTTGAACCTTTGGTTATCTTCAATAAGAATCATTTCCTCTGGCATCAATTTCTTCCATAATCTAAATAATTTCTAACTCCCAAAAATGGCCCAATTTTATTATATACCCTTCTTCATGTTTTGTAGAAATGACCATTTTTCCTTCTCCAATCCACTCAATGCTCTGTCCAATCCATTTTCTTTTCAGCCTCTTGTTGTTAAAATCAATAGGGTCAGTTCTATCAGTGCTTATTTTCAATGACACTCCCCAATCCCAGACATTAGAGACCGTCACCATGACCCCCCCATCACATTCAAAAATCAGGTCATTTATTAATTCCAGCTTTTCTCCTGCCGAAAGCTTCAAATAAGTCCCATTAACACTATTCATATCCTTGAGGAAGTAATTGCCGGTTATTTCATCATATATCACTTCACAATGATGTCTACTCAAAGACCCATCCTTATCTAAGTTCTTGGGGATTTTATTATCCCTGCCTATTTTCACAGAGTTTTCCTTAGGGATTATATAGGGGGTTTTGCTTTTCTCGCTGATGAATGTTAGGGTTTGATTATTTTTAATGGAAGGTTTCTGTGACGACATACGAGGTTCTTCCTCATAATTTTTTTTTTTTGTCGATTGTTTGGGATACAAGTTTTCTAATATTTTGTCTATTTTGCTGAAACTTAACAAGGATATAGTATAGGGAAAATGATCAATTTCTTCAGTTTTTTCAATTAACGGTATCTTTTTTGACACCATGATATCATCTTCCTCATTTGTCACTACCTTATCATTTTCCGGGGTATCAAAAGTCTAAAAATTTAAAGACTTGAAAAAAATAAATGAAAAATCCGACAAAAACCTTATCATTTAAGTTTTCAAACTCAGATTTATCTTCTTCATCTAATTCCCTTGGACTCTAATTTCCTATATAAAACTCTTGAAAAAAAGAAGAAAAGCCCACATTTTCATCAAATTCGAAAGCCATTTGTGAAATCTCGAGTTTCGGCAGGTTTTGTTCTGAATAATAAAGCAATTCATTTTTCCCTTAAAAAAACCTTTATTTTCTGAAAAAGTCTCGATGAAAAAATACATTTCTCATATTTCTTGAATAATTCATCATCTTTGATTTCCTTCTTCGAAAAAGTGAAGAATTTACTGCCTTCAACTGATTTCGACTCTAAATTTCATTAAGAGATAGATCCAGAGGAATTTCTAAGTATGAAAATACTTATTAAATCAACCAATGGTAAGAGATTCACATCTCTATGCTTCAGAAAATTCACATAATGGTTATTTGTCCATTGGGAAGGAGGTGCTTCTGAAATCGATCTAAATAATTGAAAAGGATGAGATTTCATTCAAATTCTATATATTTTTTATGAGCAGAAAATTAATTTTTTCGGAAAAGTCAGGAATTCAAAAATGATCAAATTTTTAAAGAAAAAGTTCCAAAGCCTCTCAATCTCGAAATCTGAGCAAAAGAAAGCTCTTTCAGAGCCGATTTCGCAGAAACTTATTGATATTAAGGACGATATTTATAGTAAGAAAGCTTATTAGAAAGGATAAGAGTTTATTTATAAGGACCCTTTTTTTAAAAAAGACATTATAAAAGGCATCAAAGACCCGGAATTCAATAACACATTGGAAGAATTAAAGGTGGTTTCTTACGAAGATATCGATTTGCAAGGTTTTTATAATTAATGAAATAGACGAAAAACCTAACCTTTATACATATAATAGAGAAAAACAATATTGTCTATATAAAAATATTATGGACACCTACTGTGGAACATTGTAAATTCGCTTCTCATATAGGCCTTAGTGTACGTTTAAAGCTTCAAAACGAACTAATGCATTATGATGATTTTAAACTCGATATTCTTATCAAAGACAACAAACATTTAGACTTCGAAAATCGTAATTTCTCTTTCGATAAAAAATAAAACTTATCCCATGATTAGTAAATAAACAAATCAATGATAAGGAACGTTTTTGCGCGGCCCAGGAAAATCCAGAACTTATGAAATTCGTGGCCGATCTCATCGAACAACAAAGTTAAAATATTTAAAAAGATATGCTTTTTTTGAGAAATTAATTAAATTAAAACTCCGAAAAATATTGAAAATATGTTAAAATCCCTGTTTCTTTTTTGTCTGATTTTCTTGGGAGCCCATTCCCATGTCCATTGGTGGGAAAACAGCAAGGTTCAAGAACTCACAACCCCGAATTTCTATGAATTTGTAGGGAAATCGCAACATGTGATAGTCGAATTTTATGCGCCTTGGTGTTTTTATTGTCAGGCAATGTTTCAACAATATGAGGATTTAAGGAATTTATATAATGGAGAAAATCCGAAAAGAAAAGATGTGCTGATTGCCAAAATTAATGGCAATGCACATGAAGCGATTCCTCAAATCTATGGAATTTATAGCTATCCGACTATTTTGCATTTCCCCCCAGGAAAAGAACAATTTGATTCGATTTTCCAAAATCAAAGAACTAAGGATTCGATGTCAAATTGGATTGAACACATTGCAGGACCTGAAAAAGTCGAGGAAATCAAACAAGAAGAGAAAAAAGAAGAAATTATTGCAAATGTGGAAATTGTAGAAAAAATCGTTGAAAATGTCGAAAAAAAGGAAAAAGTGGAAAAAATTGAAAACGGAGAAAAAAAAGAAAATGTGAAAAAAGTGGAAAAAGTGGAAAATAAGGAAAAAGCAATAGAAATAATAGAAACAGTGGAGAATGGAGTGAAAAAAGAAGAGAGATACTTAGCAGAAGATAGGAAAATGATGGATATCTTAATAACAGTGGCTGATGAATTGAAATTCCTGGATAAAATGCAAAAGGAAAACACTGACCGAGTCATGAATGAATTAGATCATGTGAAGACTATAGTGAAATCCAAGGAAAAGTTGCAAGAGGCTTTAAATTATCAATCTTTTAGTAATGGGTTGAACATGAAACATGCATCAATTTTCTTTATGTTAGGTGTTTTATTAGGTCTCGGGTTAGCTTTTACGATAATGAAGTTCAGGAGATTGAGCACTCATATAATTCCCATTAAAAATGTATAAAATTAAAGAGAAGGAACTTATTATTTTAATCCAAAAGGAAAAAAAAGCCTTATTTTTTAATCTTTTTTATTCAAAGAACTTCTTCTCTTCTTCTTCATCATTATCAATAACTTCCTCTTCTTTGACTTCTTCTTTATCAGCAGGCGCAGATCGAGTCATGATGGTTCTTCCGAGACTAAAAAGCAGGATTTTATAAGAGAATTTATGAGAAATTTCAACTGTTTTTTCCGTTTCTGAGTCTCGATTCCTTCCTTCGAACTCTTGTTTTTCTTAAGCTCATAAAGCTTGTTTTTATCATCACCGATTTCCTTCTTTCTTTTGCTTCTAATGCCTTTAGCCTAATTTCCTTTATAAAAACCCTAATAATATGCTTTGAAAATTACCAACAACTCGACTTTCTCATTGTTATTTTCTCTATATTCCTTGATTTTCTTGAGGAATTGTCTGATGATGGCTTCTATTATCGATAATATGTCCATAGTTGATTTATTTTCGATATCCGTCCAATTGGAAGTATTGAGTTTTAAAGAGGAACACATTTCATCTTTATCTTTGATTTGATTGAATAATTCCAATAATTTCTTCGATATTGGACTCAAAAGTTCGTCTTTAGTCTTGCCTTGTTTATGTTCATCTCTTTGGGTCTTCAATTGAATTATGGATTTATTCAATTCCTCTAATTGCTTCTTCTTTTGATTCTTAGTCTCATTCAAGCTTTTTATCTTATATTCAAGATCCTCACGTTTCTTCTTATATTCAGTCTTTAATTCCTCAAGGTTTTGCTCGGAATCCTGTGACATTTGAATCAAAAACAGGCTTTTTTCCTCTAACATAGCGAAATATTCCAATAATTGATGAGGCTCTTTGAAATACATGCCATATTCATTTTCAAACTCCTCGACTTCATCGCTTTTATTCAGAAAATCAATATTTTTAAAGAAAATTCAATAAAATCACAGAAAAATAAATAAAATCTCAGAAAAATAAATAAAATCTCAGAAAAATCTAATACATTTCGCCATCTTTTACTAATTGATTGAACTTTTCTTCAGCTGTTTCTCTTAAAGAGCTTATAGATTTGTTTTTCACCTGTTTTTTCTCAGGTTTCAATCCAGGTCTTTGATAATAAGTGTTTTGGCTTTCGCTTTCATCCTTTTCCTCTTCAATATTTTGTAATTCCCTTAGAATGAAGGCTTCTTTGGCTTTATTAATGACTTCATTTCTTTTCTTTTGTTTCATTTCATGCCATTCCTTCGAAGCCAATTTATCTAGAAATTCCTTATGTTCTCTGGAATTCGAGACTTGTTCATCGAATCTCGTGATATCCGTTTGTAAAGACGTTAATTTCACGCCTTTTAAATAATAAAACTCCTTTTTTTTCTAATTAAATTTAAAAAGAAATCAACTTAAAGTCTTGCATTCGCCTTCTTTTATCTTCTTTTCTTTGCTTTCAAGTTCAGCTTTCTATTAAAAAAACCTCATCTTTTTTAAATTTTTCTAGATAAATTCACATGCTGGGCAGCTTCAGTAATAGCCTTATCAGCTTCCCAATGTCTATGGAAATCCTCATTATCCTGTTCCATGATCTTTTCGCTCCTTTAAAAAAGATCAATAATTTCATAAATTTTTCTTGAAAAATTATTTACTGTTCCAAAGCGGATTTCTTCTCTCTTTCGATTTCCTTCAATCTCTCGATTTCATTCTCGAGAATCCCATGACTCATCGTCACCAAAAACATCTCTTTTTTCTGTTCAATTAATTCAACGACACCTTCTTTTTTCCCTATTTGTTCTCTTTCTTTCCCTCGATCTCGAAGGATCTCCATAGCAGATTTAATCAAAGTTTGATCTTTGGTGGAATAACCTTGGGTTTTACGTCTATTGCCAGCTGATTCATCTTCTTTTTCGCCTTCAAATTTCTTATAATGATGCAATTGATGCTTGGAAGAAGCCGTTTTCTTATCCCAGATCTTGGTTTTGGTGCCTTGAAGCTTCATTTCCTGTTTTTTCTGCTTTTCCTTCTCACGAAAAAGGAAAACCTCCTCATCAGTTGGCAATTTAAAAGGACTGATATAATCCAAATCCGGGATGTTATTTTGAATTTCGACTTTAGGCTTTTTCTCAAGGGATTCTTGTTCGGACCCTTGTTGGGATTTGGACTTTGCAAGGGAAAAATTAATTTTAAAGAAGTTTTAAGAAGAAAAAAAGACATCTAAAACATCAGAAAAACCCTTGATTTGAGGTTCGACGGTTTCCATTTGATTTGAATATATGGATGAAATTAGAAAATTAGTGAGAAAAAAGTCCTTTTTATCTATTAATTTTCAAATGTGTCTTTGAGCTTAGCCATGAAATGCGTCTTTTCTTCCAATGAGGCGATTCAAAGACCTCGAAGCACTGCCACAGGTGAGGAACTCAATATCTCAGCGTTCCAACGTTGCCATCGAGCCAAATTTTCGACTTTTCCTTCATTTTTCTTCTCGAAATTGTGTCTTTGTTTCCCGGGCAGACGCGATGAAGAGGAAAAACAACCTGAAAATTCGAGGAAATCGAACCTTTTGCCTGGAGATTTCAAATATCCTGAATCTTATAGCAAAGGATCGAAAATCATAGAGGAAAACCTGTTAATAGATCAGATTTATGAAGAGAAAAGACCTGTTCTTAGGAAAAACAGGATAATAAATCTCGGCGATTTCAAGAATAAATACCCTCAAAACTCGCTTTTTTTCTTGAAAGATTCTGAGAAGAAAACGATGGTTTTAGCCAAAATCATTGAAATCGAACGAGAGGATAAAAAATCAAGGGTTTCTTCAAAAGTCACGAAATCCATGAGTCATGAAATAGAGAAAAATGAGGATTTTAGTCCAGAAATCAAGGAAATCCGAGTTTCCCCTTTAGCGAAATCTCTGGTTTATCTCTTCAAAAGGCTCAAATCCGGGTTTTTCCTAATGATCACAGGGAAAGAACCCGAGAGTTTCGCCTTAAAATCCTTGATGAAAAACGAACAATTCCTAATGATTCTTAATAAAGGCGGTGAAAAAAGCCTCAGAAAGCATGATTTTCGTTGTCTCGAAGCCGAAATCATCAGTTCGAACCTAGAAAACTCAAGGAAAAGCCTAAGAGGCAGTTTTGATGCTACTATTATAGATTTTCTATCAATAAGTCGTTTAAAGGACTTTTTTCTTGATATTAATAAGAATAAAGAAGAACTTTATCTCGAAATAGGCAATCAAATAGAAGAAGCCTTCGCTTATAGTGAGAATCTGGTGCTGATATTACCCGGAATGCAAGATATCGGCTGGTTATTAGGTCTTTTTGTTGAGAAAAAAGAGGCTTTTTCATTAGAAATCGAGATTTTCCCTGGATTTTCTAATAACCTCGAATTAATGCTTATTTATTATGGGAAATTCAATAGGATCAATAAACAAGAGGCTTTAGATTATATGAGTGTTTTTTTGAATAGAGATTGTAGTTTCCATAAGAATAAAGAGAATATCAACCATTTTCTAGGCCATTTGATTGGAAAATTAGGTTTTCGAAGCGTTTTTCAATATATTCTTCATGCGGAAGAGATGAAAGATTATAAAAATGCCACCCTTTTCCAACGATTTCTTGATCTTATAAGAGAAAAAGACCGGATTTCATTAGAAGAACAACAAGAATTCCTCTCACATGATAAAAAACCTGATAAAACATCAAGTTTCTTCGAAAATTGCTCAGCCTTTTCCTTCCAGAAAAAAAGACGGAAATCCGAACTTTTTCAATATTTTTCTAAGGAAAAAACCCCAGATTTCGAGTTTATTCATAAAAAAGACTTCTTTAAAAGCAAATTGGGAGTTAAAGATTCGAAGATTTCTCATGTTTCAGAAAAAGATATAATGAGTTATTCGGAATATTGGCTTGAAAACCCGGATTTGAGGTCTTCAACAGATTCCAATCGAATAATTAAAGAAAGTGAGAGGAAAAAAGGACTTGTGAGAGAAAAATCTGTGTGAATAAAGAAATGATATGAATATTATTAATTAACGTTCTTTTATTTAATTCGAAAAAGAATTATGAAATCTTTTATTTTTATTTAAATATTATAAATATGAGTTTTATTGATAAATATTTAAAGGAATTTGAGCTGCGGCCAGAGCATCTCGAATCCATTGCGGCAGGACTTTTTCCTCAATAAATTGGTTTTCAAGAAAATCACTTTTTATTAGATATTTATTAGAGAAATTATCAAGAAAATTTCGAAAAATACTTAACAAAAGCCGTCAATTTATCTTCTAAAATGGCATTTCTGAACTCTTTCATCAGATTCAATAGATAATAGAGATTATGCGTTGTGATGAGATGTCCAGCTACTTCTTCTTTATTGATGATGAAATTCAAATAGGCTCTTGTATAATTCTTACAAGTCTATTTAAATTTATCAGTAAAAAGTCTAATACATTTAATAGTTTTTTTCAGTTTTACCGAACATTGGCATCCGTCTTCGATTGGCTTGAAATCCTTGATGTTTTTAGCATTTCCCAACTTTAAAAACCCGAATTTAGTAAAAGCGCTACCGAATCTCGCCGTTCTTGTGGAAAAAACACAATCAAACATATCGACACCCAAACAAGAACATATTATCAAATCCACAGGATAACCTACCCCCATCAAATATCGAGGCTTATCTTTGGGCAAAATATCAGTACAAAGATTCACTATTTTCCAGAAATCATCCTTTGATTCCCCACCTGCCAACCCTCCTATCGCATATCCAGGCAAATCTTTTTCTATAAGCCCTAAAAGACATCTTTTTCTCAGCTCGAAATCCAATCCTCCTTGAACAATCCCGAATAAATTCTGTTTCAATGGGTTTTTATGAGCTTTTTTACATCTATCAATCCATCTAAAAAAAAAGAAGAAACCTACTTCTTAAAAGATCGAAAGAATTTTTAAATAAAGGACCTTAAGGTTCGATCACAGGCTTCTTCCATTCGAGGTCCTTCGGTTGTCGTTTTGACCACATCATCTAAAGCCATCATTATATCTGCTCCGATTTGATTCTGGATATGAATGGAATCTTCAGGTCTTAAAAACATCTTCGATTTATCAAAAGGAGATTCGAATTCTACTCCTTCTTCTGTTATTTGACAAAGCTTCGATAAAGAAACCATTTGAAACCCTCCCGAATCAGTTAAAATGTTATATTTCCAATTCATGAATTCATGCAAACCCCCAAATTCCTCCATTTTATCCCCCCCTGGTTGATAAGCCAAATGATATGTATTTCCTAAGAGAATCCTACAATCTAAAAGTTCCATTTCACGACTTGTTAGACCTTTGATCACTCCTTTAGTACCCACTGGCATATATACTGGAGTTAAAACATCACCATGAGGCAAAGTTAAAATAGAAGCTCGCGCTTTATGAAAAGTCTTGAGGATTTTTAAGGATAGAGCTGAGGACATTGGAGGATGTTCGATTTTGGGCTTTTTCGAAGGATTTTCGTGGGAGGATTCTTGATTTTGCATTCGAAAAATTGAGATTTTTAATAAAAAGAAGGTTTTTAATAAAAAGGAGTTTTTTAGATATTTTTTCTTTCAAATTAAGCTTTTTGTCTAATCGTTTTGGCAACACATTATATAACAATTCGAGAGATAAGTCCTATAAATAGAAGGCTGGATTCTGTTGTTATTTTCAATACGAAGCAATTGGCCTCCAGGTCTTGAAGCGATTTCCAGACTTAGGTTCTCATTTTCATTTTGGGGCTTATTATTATAGATATTTATTAATGATTTTTATAATATCTGTTTTATTAATTAGATTACTCTATTATCAGCAATTTCCACTTCTGAATTAATTTTAAAGCCAAATCGTTCAGAAGTAGTTTTATTCAAGAAGAAATTATTCAAATGAGTCCAAAGCAAAAAGCTATGAAATTAAAATTTATGAAGAATATGGAAAAAAAACAAGGAAACGTTATTGGGAGAAAGAACACACAGGCTATTATCAATAATCCGACTGAAATCAAGATCTTCAAAATGAAAAAATCAGCATCTGTATATTTCCAGATATAGATGAAATGCAGGTCTTTATCTAAAAGATCGAACCCGATGAAGAAAATGCGATATAAGAGCTCGAGCCAGATGAAAATCAGGAATAAGAGAAAATATTTATGGTTGCTTCAAAATAAAAAAACCTTTAATTTTATTCAGAGAAAATTGTACTTTCCACCCACGCAATTGTTTATCCAAGGACAATGATGATCAAAAACCTTCACACATTTATTACATACTTCACAATGTCTTGACCTTAAAGGCTTCAAGATTTCGCATTCAGGACATAAAGAAGAAGATTCATATTTTATGAGCAATTTCTGGATAAATCGTTAAAAAAAGTTAAGATTTTAACTTAGATTTTACGAGAAATTCCTTTTTATTCATTTTATTTGTGCCTTTCGTGATATATCCGGGGTCTTTGAGCCATGATAAAAGCATGAAAATCATAGTAAATATAATAAAGACAACATATAAAACAACAACAGCTTCTATATCGCTATCTAGAGAAAATTATGAAGGAAATGAGGCTTTTTAATAATATACATGGGAAAACAACGAAATAAGTGACTATATGTGTTGAAAAGTATAGAAAGAAAAACCATAAAATAGATCTTCGAGATTTGGGCAAAGGCTTGATCGGAGGCTTCACATTGCACATTTCCAAGAAGCCTTTTTTATCTTCGAGCATTTCCAAAATATTCCCAAAATCATTATCTTTGGCTAAATCTGACGGTTTTTTATTATTTTTATCCTTTTTATAGATCAAACTAATCATTTCAGATTTTTTAATATACTAAGGAATTAGTCAAAGCACCTTTGATCAAAAGCCTCCTCACAACTTTGGCATTTCCAGAAATCACAGCCAAATGCAAAGGGGTGAAATTGCCATCAGTATCCGGTTGATTAATTTTGACATCCCAACTGCTTAAGAAATAAACTGCATTTTCGCTCCTTAAAAAAGGCTTTTATGAAATTTTAAATAAATATAAGAACCCCAAATAAGCAGCCCAATGCAAAGGGGTGCTTCCTTTAGAATCCAAGGAGTTCACATCCATTCCTTTGTCTTTAAAATAGAACTAATTTTTCAAATAAATAAATGATTTCGTTCTAAAATTATTCGAAAAAAGAAAAAAACTAGCTCACTAATGAAATCGGTTGATCGCCTTGAGCTGCTATATGCATGACATCCAATCCTAATTTAATCGATATTTCCTCTTTAATTTATTAGTTTTTTAAGAAAATCACCATGTTTGTTTCGTGCCAAACGATCAGCTCCGATTTTTTCTAAATATTTAATCATTTTTATGTTGCCTTTGAAAGCTGCCATATGCAAAGGAGTATATCCTTCCAAATTTTTCCTATTAACCCATTCAGGAATCTTATGATTTAGCTTGGAAAAATTCTCATGTATATAATTCACCAAAATCTCCAACATTTCCTGATTGTTATTTATACAAGAAATGTGACATAAAGTATAATGCCGGGTATCAATGATCTCAAGAAGATTAATCTCTTTATTTTCTGAAAGATAAATGGTCAATTTTTCTTTATCGTTATGAGATGCGATTTGAATCAGAAGCTCATTTGGAGTAAAATGGGCTCGATGTTCATCTGTTTCGAAAGTTAAAGAATTCCTGAATTTCGGAATCATGAATATATTTTTACTTGAAAAATATTTGATGAAGAATTTTTTTTTTTTTTTGGAATTTATTTTGGGATATTGATATTTTTGGATTCGAGTTGAATTGTTTTTTTATTAAATTTTTGACATTTAGCCCAAAAAAATGATCAAAAATTAAAGCGGTTTTATTTCAAATTTCAAATTAAAAATTTTAAATGGAGAGTCTCCCTAATAAAACTAATAAATCAGAGGAAAATTCATGTGCAATATGTTTATTGATGGTTTGTGAGCCAATCAAACTGCCGTGTTCCCATATTTTCTGTAAATATTGCTTGGAAAAAATGAAAGAAAATGATATCAACAACTTTTTTTGTCCTTTATGCAGAAGGATGATTCCCTTGCTATTTAAGTTCATTGTGAACAAAATCCTCGAAAATGAATATTTATCCAACAATAAAGAAAATTATCAAAAGAGAATAGATGAAATAGATAGTTATAGAGTAGTTGACGGTTTTTTCGAGAAAGTTAAGCTGTTTTATGGGAATTATCATGAAATCGTTGAAAATAAAGAGAATAATAATCATCATCAATGGAAATTTTTCTTCAAAGGGGAAATCAAAAGCAAATGGAAAATGAAAGATCTCATTAAAAAAGTCGAAGTTCAATTGGATCCGAACTTTGGAGGGGCTCCAATAATTTTAAGAGATCAGCCCTTTGAGTTAAATCGTAGTGGATTTGATGAATTTACTCTGGTTTTTAAAATTTATTGGCAAAAATGGTTGAAAATGGAACCTGTTTCGGTGGAACATCACTTGAATTTCGATAAAAGCATAACAAAAATGGCATATATTTTGAAGTTCAAAAAAGACATTCATAAACCAATTTTTAATAAAATATAAATACTATATAAATTCAAAGAAAATCCAAACTTTCAAATTTGTTGTTGGATTATAATTTTTTTTATTTATTATTTTCCGATATATTAATGAACATATCACATTTCATTTCTAAGAATGTTTGTTTGG
>Ga0302186_10003097_pt1 | contig 12402 bp, 13 predicted proteins | sample II_Bog_E1_2_FD_198782 | JGI IMG/M metagenome (GOLD analysis project Ga0302186, IMG submission 198782) | Peat permafrost microbial communities from Stordalen Mire near Abisko, Sweden - II_Bog_E1_1 | ecosystem: Environmental > Terrestrial > Soil > Wetlands > Peat | place: Sweden: Abisko... | reverse complement strand
GATTTGGTAAAGTGGTTGAGTTGAAATAAACTATTTTTTTCATCAATATAGTTTTCAGTTTTTTATTTTTCAATAATTCATAAATATTTTTATAATTTATTAAGAAAAAAATTGGAACAATTTATTTTCATAAAAGAAAAGATAAAATCATGGGAAATTTTTTCTCTTCCTGTTTACGTGAATGAAAATTTCAAAAAATTTTATTTTATACTTTCTTTAACTAGATCGAGAAGAACATCCTAAAGAAATTAAGAGACTTGATGAGAGAAAAATTCAAGAAGCGGTGAAAAAAAGTAGAAAAATATTGTTTTCAAATGAATTATAATTTTATTAACAAAAAAAAACTTGGGATTTTTTCTCATTTGATCATGAAAAACTTTGGATTTTTGATAAAATAATGTGTTTTTTTAAATATTTATTATTCATTAGAAAAAATAAAAATGTTCAAATTTTTAAGAAGACTATATGTAAATTTTAAAAAAATGAATGGAATTTTCTCTCGTCACACTTTTCTTTTTTACATTTTGGGCATAATAAGCTCTTTTGAATTGAATTTGATAAAAAAATCTCCATCAAATTTTCTTTCTCTTTTTTCTTTATGATGATTAAACCTCTTGAATTTATATAATCTTCAATGCATGTCATGCAAATAAAATGACTGCAAGATTGGAAAATATAAGTATCCTTTTTTCCGGCCCCCAAACAAATAGAACATTCTACCGAGCAATCTGAAATTCCAAGAGATTTTAAAATTTCACATTGTGAATTCAAGTTTAAACTCAAAATTTCTTCTATTTTTATTTTTTTTTGTATAATTTTTTGTTTGAAATCACATAAGTCATCCCAATTTTTCGCATTCAATAATTCATACAAAGTTGATTTGATATCCTCATTTTGAAATTTCAGCGTTATTTCAAAATCTTTGTTGAAATGTCCAAAAAGTATATATTCTTTTACATCATACTCCTTCATTTTAAAAAGTATTCTTTCTGGATTGCAAGCAACTTGATGAAAATCAGGATGTGATTTATTTCTCAGGATATATTCTATCATCTCACAGATTATTGCCTTTTCATCGATCATCGGATCATTGCTGAGAGGGAGAGTTAATCTTTCATTCAAAAAGTTGACAACATGAGAATACTGCACAAATTCTTCAACAAAACAGTTAATAGAAAAAAATATATGGAAAACTTTTTGATCATAAAAAGCAAAGCGATGAAATTCCTCAATTTCCAAATAGTCACTTTCGAAATATATTAACATATTCTTCCTCATCCATTCCGCAACATCAAGATTGCTAAAGTAAAAATCATAGGTTTCGAAAATTGTTTTAAGCCATTTATGATTTTCATCTTTCAGGAGATAATAATTTTTCATAATTATATCAAGGACTTTTGAATCAATAAAATCTCCATTAAGAATAATGAGATTTTCAATTGTCTGTTGATTTAATAAGCAAGCTTTATATTGATCATAGATAGAACAGAGAATTTTCTTCAAATTGAATCTTTTTGTAATTTTTTTAAGAAGTGACTTTTCGGCGTTGAGGAAAAAATTGAGGAAATTGCGATTGATTGTAATTTTTCTAGGGTTCATAAATGAAAGGCAGTTTTGCAAATGATCAATATGTCTGAGATTTATTTCACCTTTTTCATTTATCAAATATTTGATTAATATTTGTTCTTTGAGTTTTTTGTCTTCCAAAAGCTCAAAACTTAAGTCACTATCTTGTCTGATATTTAACCCTTCTGCTTCATAGCTTTCGATATCATTAATTATGTAAATGTTCTCGAATATTTTGAGATCCAATATTACCCTAATAAGGCTTCTATTCTGATTTGCGAAAATATTCAAAAGTTCTTTCGTTGAAAACTTTTGAGAAAAAAAGTCTTCTTTGAGAACCAAGGCTAAAGTTTCCTGTGTAAAAATATATTTGGAGTGCGGAAGATCTTCAAAAATCCCTTTTTGAAGAGTTATCTCTTCGGTTGATAAAAGCAGCAAATGCTTTTTGTTAATGATGAATTTTGATTCCAAAAAGAGGTTGACATAATTTTCTTGGTTAAGGTTTTTAAGATCTTTCATTATTTCGAAAATTGTGATATCCATCTTTTTTTTTAATTTTTTGAGCTCAAATTAATTTAAATAAAAAAGGATGGGTCTTTTTTAAAAATTCAGGGCAAAAAAAAAATTTGAAAATATGAAGCAAAATTTAATTATTAATAAAAAAACTTATTTAAAAAATTTTATCTTAAAAATGATTGATAAATAATTTTTTTTTTTTTTAAACTAATTTTGCAAAATGGAATTGTTGTATAAAAAACAAAAATCCATTATTTTTTTTTTATTTAGTTAAACTTTTATTTCAGTGAAGTTTTGGGAGTTTATAGTTAGGAGATGACTTCCGATCATAGTTTGAATTTTTATGATTTCATCCAATTGGTCGGTGATTTTTACCTGATTGCATTTTATATCTTTGCATTTTTCTTCCATTTCTGGCACAGTCTTCAGTTCGCCCTTTATATCCTGAATATCAGTTTCAAGCTTTTCTTGCAGATTTTTCAACATCTCATCTACTGGCAAATTTTGGGAATTTGCGACTCTATGAAATAAATAAAATTAGTAAAATTTTAACAAAACCTGAAATCATCTTTAAAAATTCCAATATGTTTTTTCAATTTCGTTAAAAATACAAATCTTTCGGTATAACTGATTGGATCTTTGCTTTTTACGATTTCCCGTAGTTTAAACAAAGTTTTGATCACATTAGCAGCTTTATCCTTGGCATTATCATTGGCGTAAATCCGTTTCAATATATAAAACGCCTTTTTAAAGATATATGTAAAAATGAATTATATATTGAAAATAAATAAAATTATTGCAAAATGAGAAAAAATAAACCAAATGACCTTGTTTTCTTCCGGAGTGAATTCTGACGATAAAGTCAACGACACAACCATCAAAGAAACAAGCAACATTCCTATTATACAAGCACACACACCGATAAATCGCCCCAGATGTGTTGAAGGATATCCTTCTCCGAATCCCACTGTTGTCATAGTGATGATAATAAGCCACATATCATTTGCAAGGAAGGAGAAATCAAACCCATTGCTAGGCAATGAATACGACCTTCAGATGATTTCAAACATTTAAAATAAAACTGTTGAACTCTTATACATTTCGAATGTTCTCATTGCCATGCCCAAATAAACTATGGTCACCAGCATCAAGATGCCCAGCATTATATAAGGTCGATTTTTCAGCTCTGCTTTAATTGCAAAGCCAACTGTCGCCTGACATTTCATTTTTTTGCATGTTCGAACCGCTCTTTCGTTATTCCATTGCGAATAATGTTGATATGTTCTTAAAACCAAGTAACTCTTCATCAAGGTGACAAAACTTACCAAAGCATCAGCGCTTAAATACAAATATATTGAATTTTTTCAGAAAATAATTCACCTATAAACATATGTCCCCTGTTGGACCGAGCCTGCAAATGAATAGTCAAAATAAGGTGGGCAACAAATCGAACAAACAAAAAGCTCAAAGAGGAGCTTGGGCATCAAACCTGCAGTGAAGAAAGTGTCTAAAAAAATTTTTCTTTTCAAATAAATTGTTTCTTGACAAAAACCTTCCTCCAATCTCAACTTTTTGACTTTCAAAATTTTCAATTTGAAATGATAATTCAACACCACACAAACCACTACAAATTTTATAATTGACAAAAAAATCGAATGGAACTTATAGCAATATTCATCAAGATGATGATTCCTCGAATTGCGTTTCCCCAAGGAGTGCTGACGTTTTGCGCTTTTGTGATTGCACCTGTATCTGGGTCTGTTTTTATATTATAAAAATCATCATTCTATTGAAAATTTGTCAACTTTTAAAAAGATTATTTTTCCAAAAACCTCATAATAAGACAAAACTGCGCAAATCAATGCTAAAATCGCTGCCAGGGTATCCGATCTTTTCAAATGTCCTTTGATAAATTGGATTTTTTTCTCCTTTGCTGTCAAAACATCTGTATTGAACCCCCTAAACTTCCATTATTTACTTAAAATTATAAATTTTTACGCCATTTTTTTCAAATTCTCCTGAAGGTTTCTCAAATTCAATCCTTTGCCCAAATCCTTCAAACCTTTCCCCAATTGATCCAGACCCAACTTGCTCAAATTATTGATCCCCTTCCCCAATAAATCCAAACCCAAACCTTTCGACAAATGATTCAATCCTTTGAGACCGTTCTTTCCCATTGACCCCAGTCCCTTTCCAATCTCTTTCAATTTCATAACGCTGCTCAAACTCCCCAGATTTTTTCCAATCATGTTCAAGCTTTTGTTTCCGAGACTCCCAATCCCAGAACCAATGTTTTTACCAACTTTTTGTAAAGTGCCCATCATTTTCCTTAATGGTGAAGTTGGTGAGAGTTCCTTCTCTGTATTGGCTAGACTGCTGCCATGTTCCAAAGATTGGGCATCTGATTTGGTCATTGTAATTATTTTGGTTTGTCCATTTTCTTGAAGAACCACATGTTTACCTTCATTAGTCGTAGTGGCTATGCTATATTTTTGATCAGTTTGATTTGTTCTAGTATGAACGAACCCGGGCATATTTGTGCTTTCGCGTTTTTTCATGTTGAGAATCGAAAGCTCAGAATTATCATTTAACGAAGTAACGCTCACATTTTTGTCAGGTTTTTTGTTGTTTTCCATACGCTTAGAAAAATGTTCTAAATTTTATTATTTTGGAAGAATAATTAATTACATTGTTGTTTTTTTAAAAAAATCATTCAAACAAAGTTTTTTTGATTGAGAGAAAAAAAAATAAATAAAATTTTCCAAAACGAAAAATAAATAAAAAAATGGCTCAGCCACAACCCTCAGTTCTCATAATTGAGTCCCCGAACCCAGAAATCGATTTTGAAGTTCTCAACGAGCAAAAAAAAAAGGTGGATTTTTCCTATGATCGACAAGTGCTTTTTTCTTTCGCATGAAATTATTGAAAATATATATATAGATAACAGAAAACATTGATTCCCAAACTAAAATATCTGCAATGGAAATTTTTAAAAAGTATGCTTTGATTGATAAAAGAACCACATCGGAAAAAAATAAATCCGAGACAATACACACATTAAAAAGATATGATGAGACTCCTTTGGAAAAATTTGATCGAATAAAGACAGAAATGATGGAATTAGCAAAGGAATTGCAATTTTCTCAAGAGAAAGTTAAATTTTTTACTTAAAAATCGAAATTTGAATATAAAAAATAGCAAACAGAAATAAAAGAAAAAGCAAAAACACAAAATTTGCTTCTAGAAATCGATTTGATCCAAAACGAACTGCAAAGCCTCTCAGCAAAAAAAAACACTTTTAATTGGATTAATAAAAAAACGCAGGATTTTTCAATTGAAAATCATATGGGTCTCTTAAAAGATGACATCCAGAGAAAAATCACAGAACGAATTTTGGAGAAACTGAATACCTTCAAAGATACTAGAATATTGGATAAGCCTTTAGAAAAGGAAGAAAAGGCAGCCAAATTCGAATTTTTGTTAAATCAGGAGCACGAGAATTTAAAAAAGATGATAAAATATCAGGAACTAGAGAAAAAAATCCAGAATTTGGAAAGACTTGTGGGTGTATCTCAAAATATGAAAGTAAATATGTCTTTTATTCATTCATAATTGTTTTTTTTAGCCAATGGATATGAATATAGTGTCGAAACTAAAAACTATGTATGAATTCGCTGATTGTTTGAACCTATCCAAACTTGAGACCCTAGGAAAAAATATCCAAAACATCAACATGGAATTAGATCAATTGATTGCCAAAAACAAAGTTTCAAAAATCACTAATTTAGAAGGAGAAAAAATAGAAGAATTATATGAAAAATTCAAAGGTTCGGAAAATGCCATTGATGAAATTCCTAATTTAGTTGATCGGTTGGAAAGTTTGAGGAATTTGCATGAGGAAAGTGCTGGATTGGCATTGAATTTGGGATGTATCAAAAACAGCCAGAATCATATGGAGATTAATTTGACCAACAATTTGGAAATTTTGAAACAAGTAAAATATTAAGTTTTTTATAAAAATTATGAATGTTTTGAAAGGTGGAGGAAAATTTTGTTGAAAATGTCAATGTTTTAAACAAGAATTTGACACTTTTAGAAAAAAGACTCGCAGGGATTAAATAATTAAATAAAAATTATTTTGAAATTATTATGGAGTCTCCATAAAAAAGATATCAATTTTAAAAAAAATTTTTTTTTATTTGATTATTTTTTTTTCAAGAAATAACAGAAAAAACCAAAAATCAGAAAATGCATGACTCCCTTTGTTAATTTTTAGAGAAAACCTCCAGAACGAGGTTTTATAGTAACATAATGCGGGTGAAATTAAAAAAATTCTTTATAAATTTAAATTTTAAAATTGAATTATTACCTATTAACATTGCAAATTAAAAATTCCAAAAACTCACTGGATTTTTGGGAATTTCATAATTAAGAGACATGAAATTCCCAAAATTCCAGTGAGGCAAATTAACGATTTGCTATTGCAAATTAAAACCCAAATTCCAATATGGATAAGTAATAAAAAAGTTGCCAATTTAAACAATTTTTATATAATTTTAAACCTAGAAAAAACAAATTTTTTTCAATAATGAGACATTTCTTAATATTTTTCCTTCTTCCCATCATTTTCACAGAAATCATCAAGCTTTCCCCTGAGGAATTCCCCATTCTCTCCTATCAATATCCCAACTCAGTCGTTCTTTTTTATAATTCCACTAGCAAAATCTCTGAAAGATTCCTCATACATTTCGAAAAAACTGCCTCATTCATCGAACAATCTGACTATAATCTCGTTTTTCTTCAAGTTGATATCAATTTATCAGGAGAAAAACCTTTCGAGGATATGAAATTCTATCCAAACGTCCGTGTGCTTCTTGAAAATAAAGACCCAATAGAATATGTGGGGATCTATTCTGAGCCTGATTTGATTTCTTTCCTGGAAACTTTGCTCTATAAGCCTCCGATTTTACATATCAATGATGATAATTCTGAGGAACTTCAAGAAATTTTAGAGAAAAATCAGGTTGTGATCGTTTTTTTCGGTGAAAAAGAGACAAAAGAAGCGGAAATTTTTAATGAGATCGCTTTGGTATCAAAGCAACACACTTATGTTTTCGTGAGTTCCTCTGATTTGAATTCTCAATACATCCCTCAGAACATAAGTAATGTGATAATTTTTAGGCAATGTGGATCTCAGAAACAAATAGAAAGGACGTATTATAACTCCAAATTCGACCTCACCTCTTTAAAAATCTTCATTGAAAACTATGGCATTGCGTGTTTGAATCTCTTCACTGAAAAAATCGCTCAAAGGATCTTCGGGACTGAAAGCAACCCTTTCATGATCCTTTTCATCGACATTACTCAATCAAAGGCGGCCTTTGAAATCTTCCAAGATTTTGCTCAAATAGTCCATGAAGAAATCTTGGTTAGCTATAGTCAAATCTCACATGGACTAGGAAACCGGATGGGTAGATTAGTGGGAGTGGCTAAAAAGAGCCTGCCTAAACTATTTATCCTCTCATCGAATCAAGATGATATGATAAAATATACGATGAATGGGGAGATCACTCTTGAGAATCTGAGCTATTTTTACGAAAGATATAAAAATAATCAGTTGATTGGATATTTGCGAACAGGGGACATCGAATTCAATGCCACTGACCTTGTGCCATTGATAAACGCGAAAGATTTCAATGACCGTGTGATTCATGAACCCAAAGATGTCATCATGGTGTTCGAAAGACCCTTATGTTCGGTTTGTAAGACTGTGAGAGAATTTGTGGGGAAGTTTTTGGAGATAAATAAAGGGAAAATTGTAGGATATAGATTAGATTATCTGGATGATGAGGTATTCGAATTGAGAGTCGGGTCGTTTCCTGGGATTTACTTTTTCAGGAGGGATGATAAGATGAATCCTAGATTCTTTATTGAGGATAAGAAAGAAGAGGCGTTATTTGAGTTTTTCCAAAATAATATGGGTGACTCAGAAAAAGCAAAAAAAAGGTTATTAGAAGAACTTTAAGATTTTTTTTAAAGAAAAAGTGAAATTAAACTTTGTTTAATAGTTGAAATATTTAAGGAAATCATCCGAAAATTTAATGAAATTTTGAGAAAATATACGCTAAAATCTTTCATATGGCCTCATTCGTTGACTCTTCCATTGAAGCTTCCTTGATTTCAGAAAGCGTTACCCATTTCCCTCCTTTTTTCTCTATCTTTCTATGTTGCATCTCCAGCAACTCTTGTATCTCCTCTGAAAGCTCATCGATCTTCTCTTTATTAAATGACCTATCCTTCTCTTTCTTAGGACTCGCCCTTTTCACAGACTCATCATTTTCTATAACTTGCCATTTTTTATCGAAATTTTCTATTTCAGGACGCTTTTTTTTAAATAAATTCTGATGGGAATGAGCTAAATTTTCTTTTTTCTCAATTCCCTGCAGGTTTTCTAAAAGTTCATTGATTTCCATATCCTCGTTATTGATTTTGACCTCCTCCATTGAAAATTTTGGTGTTTTTCTCATGAGCATTCTTTCCATATCTTTCAAACTGATGATTTGTCCTTCATTGGAAGATTTCACTTCGGTTTCTTGATTTTGATTGTCATCAACTTCCAATAACTCCAATGCTTTCCTTAGATTTTTCAGGTGTTCAAGTGCATCTGAATTTTCCTCATTTTTTATCATGATTTGCCTTTCACTTAATGATTCATGAGCCGTTTCTAAAGCCTCAAAGGTTTTCATGGATAATTGTCTCTCGATGATTCTGGAACTCATTATTTGTCCTTTTAACTCTTCTTGGAATCTCTTCAACTGTTCGATTTCTGATTCCAATGGCACCAACTCTTCCTGAATCTGAGCAGAATCTGCTTTCAGTTGAGTTCTCGTCAATGATAATATGTTCGGCTCTCGATTAATTATGACAAAACTAGTTCGGGATAGTCTTTTTGGTTTTAAAGGACTTGTCGCTTGATCTTTCGTCATTTTTATGTGATCTGGCCTTGAAAGCGGTTTGAGGGATTTTGGGCGGCTTTGAAGGGAATCACTTAACTAAGAAATTCAAAGGGTTGGAAAAAAAATTGGGGAACCTTTTGAAGACGGAGGAATTTTTCTTGCAGAGCCTTTTCTTGGAATATTTGTGCCATTTTTTCTTATAATTTTAGGGTTTGAAATTCAAAAAAATGTTTTGGTTTGAAATTCTTAATGAAAAATTTTTAATTTGGTCAAATTACATAAAAGCAAGTGAAAATTTTCAGATTTTCAAATATTTATTGTGAATGAAAAGTTATTGTATTCACAAAAAAGCTAATAAAAATATCATTCTTTGGAAAAAATATAAAGGTATATATATCAGATTATATTTTCTTTGATAATCTTTTTAGGGTTTTTGGGGTGTTCTAAGAAGAGTATTATTCTCCGAATTTTTGATTTCTTCCTTATATCCAAGATCCACCAATTTTGATGGACTGAAGGTTTGATAATTGTTGTTATTGAGAATGTTTTCAAGCTTCATAGGTTGATTATTCACGAAATTCATATCACTGCTTTTGTAAGTATTTCCAAATGTTCCTTCATTGGCAAGTGGTAGATTTGACGCTTTAGCACGACTTAAAAATTCATAATTATTTGTTTTAGTCTCCAATGATAATCCAGGCCGATCAATCATCATTCCAGACCTATCATTCATCATCCCAGACCTATCATTCAGCATTCCAGGCCTATCATTCATCATTTCAGGCCCATTATTCATCATTCCAGGTCTTTCATTCGTTATAACAGGTCTTTCATTGTTATTCAGAAGTCTTTCATTGTTGTCTCTAGGTCTTTCATTCATTATTAGAGGTCTCTCATTTGCTTTTTCATTCATCATTATAGGTCTTTCATTTATAAATCCTCTATCATTCATAAATGCTTGTTTTTCATTTATAAATGCTTGTTTTTCATTTATAAATGCTGGTCTTTCATTTACAAACATTGGCCTTTCATTGGGTCTTTCATGCCTTTCATTTGGCATCATAGATCGTTCATTCATCATAAATGGTCTTTCTGAATTACTTTTTGATGTTCCGAAAGAAACATAACTTGTAGGCTTATTGAGGTATAATGCATTGTCCACAGGATTTAAATTGCTCAAAGAAGTCAAATTGTTGGAGCCTAATGGAATTTGAGGGTACGGAACTTGGTAGTTTACATAATATGGAGGTGGTGATCTCACATCTGATACTGGCCTCAGAGAATTACTCAAAGCATTTTCTAACACTTCTATCCTGCTGGTTGTTGATTTCACTTGGTTTTTTAGCTCATTTTCTATGTAATTGTATTTCTCAAACAGCATATTTTGTTGCTATTTATGAAAAAATGAACAAAATATGAAGGAATACAGAAAAATTTAAACTCACTGCTATTATTTGATTCATTTTTTCCATGACTTCTCCATATTCTTTGCTAGTGAGCTCAGTCCGTCTCATGTTCTCTGGACTTTTATTCAGATTCGGTGAGGTTTTGACTGTTTTTTGCACATATTCAACATCACTACTCACATGCAAAATTCTATTAGGGGGGGGACTGACCCTTTCAGTAATGTTTTTTCTCTTCGATTCCAAAAAATTATTCAAAGTCAGCTCTTCGTAGTCTTTTTCATAAGGCAATCTCTTGCTTCCGCTATTTTGACTCAACGGCAATAAAGGATGATTAGTTTTTATTTCGATGCCGTCGTTTTTATTCACTGCGTTTTTCAGAAATTCCGGATTTATTGGCCGATTCAAAATCCCGGATTTTTTGCTGGTTTTTTTTTTCGAGCTTCCGAGTCTTTTTTCCAAAATGTCTAAAAAAATATAAAAATGATAAAATAATCGAAATTTACTTTCTTTTGAAAAGGAATTCTTCATATTCGCGCTTGTATTTAAAGGCATTCCCCTCCCATCAGCATGTTCATTCAAAGTTTCATCATCTTCAGGCATATAATTATTGAACTCAGCCCTATCATCCCATTCTATCCCTTTGATATCCTTCACTATGTTGATTGCCATAGCTGCTGCATCCCTCACATGTTTGATTTTATCAAACCTGCAACTATTCAAATGTTTTACAATTTCCTCCTTATGAGTTATGACCGCCTCAGGTAGTAAAACACATAAAGTGTAAATGATATCATTTGCAATTTTCCTCACATTCCAATCAGTGTTCAACATTGCCTCCAAAAGCAGAGGTAAGATTTCATCCAAATGTTCTTGAAATTTCTCTTCAACTCCTAAAATCAAACTCAACACACTTTCCAACAATTGCGTTTGGGATTTACAATAACCACTTGAAAACGCCTCCTTAATCTTTGCAAGAATCTTCGACATGAGAAATTCCAAACAATTCACGGGGGAGGTTTGAATGATCCTTGAAATACACATTGCTGAGCTAATTTGTGTGTTTTTTTGATCATGTTGGAAATTTTCAAAGAATAGAAAAAGAGCTGCTGATAAGGGCTTGAGTGCCTCTTGAGGGTCGATGTGCTTGAAAATATGTTCTATTAATTGCCCCATTGTTTCACTGATGGTCTGGTTCAATTGATTGTCTCCTTCCTTTAATCTTTTATTGAGACTCAGGATGATTTTTGGGAAAATCTCAAGGATTTTGTCTTCATAAATCTCTGCTATTAAGCCGTAAACTTTGATATATTCTTTGCGAGTGGATGGTTTTTGATGTTGTTGATGGATTTCTGAGAGGGAGCTCAAAACTATCATCAATCGCTCGTTATCCTTCATATGGATGATAAGAAGTTCACGGATCTCTTCAAAACCTGTCTTCAGGGTCGCATTGTTACTGAGCTTTGAAAGGGAAGAGAGGAAAGTTTGACGAAAGGATTGAGTGTTGTCGATTGAAGGAGTGGTTTGGGATTTTTTGGGACGTAGCATTTGAAGGAATAATGGAGTATAGAAATAAAAATTTCAAATAAATAAATTGGGTTTGAATTCAATTCGGAAATCAAAAATTAACACAGAAAATTGGCATCAAACAGTTTTTTTTCTCGATGAACTTTAAAATGATATTTTATTAACAAAAAGAAGCTAAATTTCAAGAACGGAGATAAATTAAATGAGGAATAATTAATAAATTTGCTTAAAAATAACAGCATAAAATATTTATCAATTAATCTTTAACTAAAATTTGATCTTCTTCTTTTCAATTTTTTGTTGTTTTAACTTTTTTCACAAAGTTTAAATTTTTTCAATTTTTTTTTATTAAATTTCACAAAAATTTTTTGCCAAAACATAATTATATCATTTATATGTTTTTAATTTTCTTTTATGTTTTTTCAATTTTAAAA
>Ga0302186_10003096_pt1 | contig 12404 bp, 12 predicted proteins | sample II_Bog_E1_2_FD_198782 | JGI IMG/M metagenome (GOLD analysis project Ga0302186, IMG submission 198782) | Peat permafrost microbial communities from Stordalen Mire near Abisko, Sweden - II_Bog_E1_1 | ecosystem: Environmental > Terrestrial > Soil > Wetlands > Peat | place: Sweden: Abisko... | reverse complement strand
CAATTTTACTAAAAAAAAAAAAAAATTTTTTTTTTTTTTTTTTTTTTTTAGGTACTTGATATAATATGCGAACATCCCACATCCAAAAATCACAATAACTATCACAAAAGTCACTTCCACAGTGTTCTGAGGACAAATGTCTCCATAACCCACAGTCATCATAGTCACAGCTGACCAATACAAAGCATACAAATATTGTTCGTAAGGTTGTTTCTCATATATATATTGTATATTCAACCACGAAGTCTCTTGAGGGTAATCAATGGCCAAAACGTACCAAAAACATGCAACATAATGCATAATACAAATGGAGGTCACTATCAAATTGATCAAATCCATCCCATATCCCAATTTCATATCAATTTTAAACCGATCAACCAACGTTTGATAAATTTGTTGAAACTTATGATATTGTATCAGAAATATCAATTTGATGAATTTGACTTTGGTGCCATCATCATTACTTTGGTTGAATATATCATATACTAGACTGAATTGGGTCAATAGATCTAAGAAAAAGTATGGCACATACGTCTTGAATATCTTCTTTCGTTCAGTTATTATTTTGCCATGATGGAAATAAGCCGTGCTAAAACCTAAGAAATTATCAAAGAGCATAATCACACTCAAAGAGATTCTAATGTTTTTGGATTCACTGAATTCAAAGCTTAGATCGAGCGGAATGAAGAAAAAGAAGAAGATCATCAGGTTGAATTGTATGAAATCCCAGAAAATCTTGAAGTTTTGATAGGGGTGGATGATCAGCGCTGAGCTTTCAAAGAATTTCCTCATGATTTTCTGCATCCAAAGTAAAATCGACAAAGAAGTGAAAAATTTCCTGATATTTTCAACTCTTTCAACTATAAAATGCGATTTATCACCTATAATATTACACCCGACTTCTGTTAGATTTAAGGGGATTTTTCTGTTTAAAGATCCTTCTTTCAATCGCGAAATGAACTTACTTACAGTCATTTGGACCATTTCTGGGTCATGGAATTCGGAATTAGTTGATGGTTTTTTCAAAAATTGTGGGGATATTTGATCGAAATTCAATAAGGATTGTTCAGCGATGGGCAATTTCTTTTCGAAAATTTCAGGCAAAAATTGCTCGGTTTTGTTTCCGATAGTGATACTCTTGATGGATTGGTTGACATCAGCGTCTTTATGCAGAAAATCATTAGAATAGGTTTGTTCTTTCAAGAAATCTAGTCTAACATTGAATAATTCGAATTCTAGAAAAAAAAAGGATTTTTATAGAAAAATTGGAAGTTTTACTTCTAAACTTTAAGTCATTTTGCTTTTTGGGCTGTTCTTCGACGGTAGGTAACATTAAAGAAAATTTGATATTTATATATATTTATAATAAGGTTTTTTCATTAAATTTAAAGAAAAAATAAAATCTTCCCATTATTATTACGAAATAACCATAAAATAGTTTTTTTTAACGGTGATTTGTAAAAAAATTTACATAAATTTTCCAAAAAACTTAAAAGTTTTTGTACAAAAAACATTAAAAAATCACATTATTTTAGAAATGCCACTATGATTATCCGAACTAACATCTTCCTCATTATGTGGCGATTGCCCTGGGATTTCTTGCATCCGTTCTCTTTTTTTTCTGAATTCCTCAAATAATTGTTTTGCTTTTCTCACTAATTTCCCAATTCCTTTTATCACCGCCCAATTTAAAATACATAGAAAAAACCCAATTATGCTCAAAACAAAAGCCACCAGCACCCATCCTAAGGCATTTAACGTATCAACATATTCCTGAGGCAATTCGCCTGATTGGTTTAAATAGTTTTGACTATAGATTTCCATTGCTAAGACTATAATTAAAGCCAAAAAAAACATTATTTCAGAAAATCGAACAAAAATGTTCATCCATTTGCTTTTAAAAAGTGATTCTTTGAAGACTATATATATAGATAATAATTCCCCAGCGAGTAAAAGAGAAATTTCCACATATGGATAATCATAGAGAAAAACTACGACCATCGCCAAGATGAGTTTTTTTATATTAATTAGCAAAAAGTAATTGCGACCCAAAAGAATCTCCAAATTTGACTCTTTGAACACAGTGGAATAATAGGTCAAATATGATTTATCTTGGAAATAGGTGAATTCATTGTTTGAGATTTTGAAGATCATGATAAAGAACCATACAATATAGATAAATGAGAAAAAACAGAAGATGTAATTGTAGAAATAATGAGTTGATAATGTAGAAAATGACCTAAATTGAAGGCAAGTGGCTAGACAAAGGCTCAGGAAGAAAATTGATTGGATCCGCAGAAGGACAGGATGTTTGAAATATTTCTTAACAGTCAAAAGGAAATTTTCAATGTATTGTTTCTGGAATTTTTTTTTCTGGAGATAGGATAAAAGTTTCAAAAGCCCATAACAAAAATATAAGAAAATGATGATCACAACAAACCCCCCTGCATTTTTCAAAAATAAGGATGAAATTCCGAAATCATTGAATTTCTCAGGCGCTTCAATGGATGGATTGATTTGATTGTTGAGTGAATTTGTGTTGAGATGCATGCCAAATGCATAATTGAAGAAATCGCTTAAGAAATAAAGGTTGGCTTGGGCGAACATCCCAAGTATTTTTACTGCGTTTTCAGGCAAATAAACGTTGAGATAAAGGAAAAAGTTGCTGATTTGCATGGAATCAAGCATGAACCAAAGAAATTGTAGGAGATTTAACCAAAAAAATGGCAGAGATGAGAATAAAAAGGAGGAATAGCTCGTGATCATCGTGGCTTGATATATCTCATTGATTTGATCATGGATTTCATCTGGTTGATAGATATAAGTGGAAAAAGTGTCATTTAATATGACACTATTAGAATTTGTATTATTATAATTGGTGATAATTTGTTGGTCAAATCCAGAAAATGTGATGTTGTTTTCATCTCGAATTTGTAAAGAATTTGTTTGGGAAACGTTTACAAAGACCATGATATTAGAAAAGCTGACGCTATAAAGAAATTGGACCTTCAAAGTTCTCGTATCATATATTTGGATATTATAGTTATAATTGTTAGGAGTTAATTTATCCAGAGTTATTTGAATTAGGTCTGTGAAATTTAAAGGAATGGAGGTGTTTTCAATGGAATAATTCATGATAGGCCGATTGAATTGTAAATACATTAAATTTGCAGAGGAAGTTAGAACTATGCTCATTGTTAGAGGTGATATATCAAAGCATTTATCAGGTGTTGTCTGGTTATATCTAATGCATTTATAATTCGGCTCGACTTGACAAGTCGCAGAACAACCATCACCAGTAATTAGATTTCCATCATTGCATTGTAAATTGTTGGTGAAATTATAAAGCACACCTGTTCCGCAAATGTCTGAACAATTTGGATAGATATATTCGGATATACTAGCACATAACATGCAAGCGCCCTCGAAAAATCTGTAGTCTTCAGGACAATTTGTGGTCACATTATTATTAGTTGAATTACTAGAATTTGAATTATTATTTGAATTATTATTTGAATTATTATTTGAATTATTATTTGAATTATTTGAACTGTTGCTATTGTTTGAACTATTTGTCGAATTGGTGTTGTTTGAAATCACATCAGTTTTCGATTCATCGCAAATATAATATTCATTGCCCAACGGTTGATAATTTCCATTATTTGAGCAAGAAGTTTGACCGAATTTACATTGCCTATCAATATCCAATACATAATTAGGGTTGCAAACAGCACAGCCCCAATCAGCAGTTTCAGTGTTATATGAACCAAAACGCAAAAATGTTTCCCCAGATACCCCTAAATGGAATTTGCAACTTGATATGTTACGAGTATAGGAATTTCCTGAGAAAAATTCTATTCTTTTATATGCCAAATAGGATATTTCGTTGTTTGTGCTGTCATTTTGGGCAAAGACGATTCCATAAGTATCAGATAAGTTTGAACTGGTGGAGTTAAACCCAGCATGTGGATCTATTTTTAATTAAAAATATTAAGAAATGAATGTTTACTATTCAAAAGAAAGGTATATTCAGTCGAATTAATAAAAAGGGTCACATTTGCTAGCATAAAGAAATTTGTTTGAAAGACAGAAGCAAAAATGTAATTCCATGTGCCTTTTCAAATATATTTAGGAAAATATTCATAAAATTTATAGTAATTAGTTTTTTTACCATAGGCAGAATTTATATTGTAACTGTTGTTTAATGAATATGTAAATGTGCTGCTGTTCATTAAATTATTTAGTTTTAAATAAAAAATTGCCGTATTGTTTATTAATGTCAATAAGAGTTGAATCTGCAAAGGATACTAAAAACGTCGAAAAAAAAATCCATTCATAATAATTTAATTTTATATACTGTGAAATTTTGACTAAATAAAGTATATGTGAAATCATTGGTGCTTGAGATTTTGAACCAAAAGGATAAGATAAACGATCTGATTGGCGCATATCCAACGATCTTGATGAAATCTATAACTTCTCCGGAAAATGATTCCTTTGTTTTTTTTAATCTTTTATATATATTAATTATTTTACATTATCCAAATATGAAAGGTTTCCTTTGATTACTTGAAAAGCACTGCTATTTTCAGATAGGAATTCTATATTATTCCCGTTTGGGTAGGTTTGGTTAAAATAAACCAAAGTCAAAGGCACTTGTAATAAGAGAAAATCTTTTATATTATATAATGAATAAGCATATATGATATACCCAGATCCTTCCTAAACTCAGAAAAAGGGTAATAATCTGCCACATTTGGATAAAATTTAAATTGATTGAAATTACAAGAGCAATTGCCAATCCCTTCTGCATCCGGACCTCCTGCAACTAAATCATATGAGTTTGAACTTGTTGTTAAGCCAAAGCTTGTGCTCATCATAGTTGCATTATTAAAATGCATGATAACACCATCGTCTATCACCCAAGTGGCCATCATTTTCGAAGATGAGTAATCAACACCAACATCAAACCATATCCAGCCATAGGCAGAAATGTTGGAAATACTTACGTTAAGTCTCATGAGAACAAAGGAAGTTTTTTGACCTGCAAAAATATAAAAATCTGTTTGATCATAAAAAAAAGTCAAGAAATGCCTTTGAAATTTTTTTTTTAGAAAAGACTTAATTTAAATTAATTTTACATCGTGGCGTTGGTCATTTTAACATCAAAGACGATGTTGCATTTGGAAAAAATATAGTTGAATAAAGTTTCATTCGTGAAAGTTTTCGAAATTAGGCTCTCATCTTGTTGAATAACATCCAAACTACCAATATTGTTGATTGGAGATGCTTTGAACCATAAAGACACACTTAATTTGCTTTGATTGCTCAAACTAATGTTTTGGACCCTCAAAATGCTATTGGTAGAATTGAACAATATGGTATTGGTATCATTAACTATTAAAACTTCCTGGTAAGTAAGGTTTGAAGGTGGGGCTTGGAAATATTAAATAATCGGAAGAAAAAAAGAATTTGCCGTACTAAAATTAGTTTGGAAGCGGAAAGTGTCAAAAATAACGAAGATGATGGAAAAATAAAAAATGAAATTGGACATAAAACGAAATGTTTATGAAAATTATAATAGTTTGGGAAATGTTGAGAAAAAATGTGTTTAATTCCAAAAATAGAATACAATACATAATTATTTTCAAATTTCATCTCTGTATCTATTTTTTTTTAGAGTTCTTAAATTTCATTTGCTTGCCAAAATTTTATATGAGCATTTTATATGAAGTAAAATATATAATAATAAATTTCAGGATAAAACGATTAAAAATGGAAAAATCGGAAAATTTGAAAAGAATTGAAAAAATTTGAAAAGAATTGAAAAAATTGTAAAAAGTAGAAAAAATTGTAAAAAGTAGAAAGAAAATTGTAAAAAATTGTAAAAACCTCAAAAATTGTGATTTAAAATAAAGAAAAATGTCTAAATTCTAATAATTATTATGATAAAACTTGAAATAATGATGAATAATAACTAAGAAATTCATTGCGGGAACGAGACTCGGAACCTCCTGAGCAAAGCGAAAATTCCCATGGTGACCACCCCTGCAATAAAAAACGAAAACCCATCTTTCAAAAACATTTTATTTTCATTTTTTAAGTTGTCTGCTTTAAATTTGTATTCTTTTATTTCTCCATCAAGCATAAGAAAAGTGACCAATCTTATAAAAATGATGATGTTTTAAGTAAAAATAATAATTTTTTCTTAAAAAAAGCAGATAATTTTAAGTTTTTTTTTACATATCATTGGTTTCTTGATGTTTTTCGAAATGGAAATCTTTGATGAGATCTTGATTGAGTTCTTTTTCAAGATCTTCAACATGTATAAAATCGAGATAGCTCAATTTCTGTTCGAATTCGCTACGAGCCAAATCTATTATAATTAAAGTTTTTTTATGATGTTTGATCATCATCTTCGAGAATTTTTTAATTTTATCAGAAAATCAAAAGAAATCTACCATAACGAGCAACTTCTTATCGCCTTCCAATTTAATTTTATCAATTTTGAAGTTATTTCGCTCAAAATATTCGAAATCAAACGCGTAACTAATGGGATCACTTGAATTTTTGCTATATAAATTATCATAAATATCATAAATTAAGGAAATTGACCTAAAATCTATTATTATTAATAAATTATGAGCGAAAGCCACAACCATTTCCTTTTCATTATCATAAGTGATATGGCTTTGCGGGAATAAGGGATTCTTCAAAACATCTAGTTCATCCAGCTTTTTAACAAAAAACTATCAAAATATTGAAAACCACAACTAAAATTAACCTCATAATTCAAACTCTTGGCCAAAAAACTAGTGGTATGTTGCCATTCATACTCCAAAACAAAATTTTTTTTGAGGATATATCTTTTTTCAGGGTCAAGACACCATGCTCTCACATAGAAAAACATTTTGAATTTGAAATTGTTACAATATGTGTTATTAATTTTGGACATTTTGGCTATAAAATCCTTTTCCAAACGAAATAAATCTCCTCTTATCATTAGATTATTGGCGTCTCCTCTAATATTATTTATATAAAAATCTAACATATTCTAAGATATATCTACATGATGCTAAAGGAAATCAATTGAGATTGGTTATTTTCATTTTTCTTCACGAACTTTAGCCCCACAGTTTGGAAAACTGTCCGATTGGTGAATTTGAAGGTCATATAACTCGACACATTTTTCCATTCTGAGTCTATTCTATAATATCAAATCATATTATATAACAAATAATTATATACAAATTATATAAACATTACTTCATCAAAGTATTGAACAACACATCATCAAACATCCGAAAATATACCACCATATTTTCTTCCAGGGTCATAGCAAGCACCACATTTCCATTTCCCAGGAAAACATCTGTGAAATTCGTGAAATCATCAAAATTCTCTTGTTTTTTCATCGGAGCGTTGAGACGTTCTCTATGGCCATCAAAACTATTAGTGAAGGTCTCATAGATCCTGATGTAATATTCGTGCACTCTTCCCTTGCCATTTTGATCATGCAAGGCCAAAGCCAAAGCCAGGTTTTCCTTATTATTCGAAAGCCCGACTCCGATGATTAAACCTTCTATTTTATGTTGGAAAACCATCGAATGAGAGATTTTGCAACTTTGTTCTAGATTTTCTTGATCCACGAGGAAAAATGAAATCTCTTTATAATGAATAAGATTTTTTTTATTATTACATCAATCAATATACATTCAAAATACCGGTCTTAGGCTTATGAGTCTGGTTAAAAGCGAGGTAATTATTAGCCAGATTTAGTATCTTGAAATATTTCGATCTCAGGTTCTTCCCAATGAGGAAATTTCTTGAAAGTTTTGAGAATTTCTCCTTATAAATCTGATAATTTGTATGATTTGATTGCCTGATTGGACAATTTTGGAGATTTTCAATAGGAGTGTTGTTTTTTGGGTCGAAGAAACGTTTTTTCAAAGCTTCCGTCAAACTTGAGACCTCGGCTTTGGCTTTTAATGTCTTGATGTTTAAGAGCTTGATGGTGAGGAAATCATCAAAGGAATCGTCGAGGAGGATTTTGAAGAAAAAAGTGAAGAGAACACAGAAAACCACAACGAAACAATGGATGAAATTCCTCATGTTATTAAAATTTCAAGGTTTTTTGATTGCGTTTGTTATGTTTTTTTTTTTGTTATTCTTTTATGGAAAAACAGAATTTAAAATCTGAGAATTTTTATATTATTATTTGGCTGTTTTTAGAAATCAAATTTCAATATATAAAAATCAAGAAAAATTAATAAAAATAAAAAAATAATGAAGAAAAATAAAAGAAAAAATCAAGAAAAATAAAAGAAAAAATCAAGAAAAATCCAAAAAAATGAAGAAAAATCAAAAAGAAATTAAGAAAATTTAAGAAAAATTAAGAAAAAATTAACAAAAATTTATAAAAATTTGAAAAAATATGGAAAATGATAAAAAAACATGATTTTTTTCTAACAAAACCAAAATTTCAATTAAAAATACACAAAAAGAAAAAAAAACTTAAATAAAAATCGCTCAATCCTCATCCGAATGAATAAATTCTTCAAATTTTGTCTTTTTTTCCAATCCCCGCGTTTTTTCACCACAAAGACCACCCAAACGATCCCTTCAGATTCCACTCTTTTCAATCGATTAGGTGGTGAAGATGTCTTACAGAAGACCTATGTGGTTTTTAATAGTAAGATCAAGGCGAATCATGCGTTGATAAGCTATTTTAAAAAGACCCCCTTGGATCAAATAAACGAGCATCAGAAGATTATATTGGCAGTGGCTTTCGGAAAAGAGATCAAATATTCATTCAAAGAGATGAAAATTTATCATTCTCCTCATAGTATCAGAGAAGGAGATTTTGATATTTTGATAAATGAGCTCATAGAGACCTTCTCCTTGATGAAATTCTCTGAGGAATTGGTGTCTGAGGCTTTGGGTCATATAGAAAAAATGCGACGGTTTATTATAGCTCAGACTTTATATCAGAAGATGGGGGGAGAAGAGGCAAAATTGAAGCAAATGATGGGCGTTTTCTTTGAGAAAATATTAAAGGATTCTGAATTAAGGCATTTTTACTTGAATTTTGATAGTCAGAAGCTCCAAGAAAGCTATACGAAATATTTCATATCAATGTTTGGAGGGCCTCATAAATATGCAGGAAAAGATTTGAAGTTATGTCATCAGAATATGGAGCTAACCGACAGGCATTTTTACCTATATAAGAAATATATGAGTGATTCAATGAGATTATGTAAATATGACCCACAAATCATAGAGGAAGCTATTCATAAAATGGAAAGGCAAAGAACCTCAGTGTTAAATTATCGCACCCCATTTGAAGAATTAGGGGGTAAATTTGGAATCCAACAAATTGTTGAATCTTGGTTTCATAAGGTTCTCAATGACCCATTACTTAAGCCGATTTTCAGCGAAATAGATATTGAGAAATTGATGGAGAAGTTGACTGATTTCATGAGTCATGATTTGGGGAATAATGAGAAAATCGCGATAAAAGACCTGAAATCAGTGCATGCGAAATACAATTTAAGTGATTTCCATTTGGACTCATTTAAAAATTGGATCAAAATCACTTTGGAAGAACAAAATGTCAGCAATGATCTTGTCAGAGATTTATTGTGGATTTTAGAAAAATACCGAAGAGATGTCTGTTCGGTGAATATTTTTGATATTATAGGGGGGGAGAGCACTGTGGTGGAAATAACGATCCTCATGACCCAGAAAGTGAGAGCGCATAATCATTTATCAGTTTTTTTCATTGAGAAAAATGATGAGGAACTCAAAAATATATTAAGATCGATGCTTTCATATTCGTTGGGAGGACCAAGGGCGTTTCGAGGGAAAGATATCAGAGTTTGTCATGAGCATTTGAAGATTACGAATAGGAATTTCGAGGAAATGAAGATGATTCTAGAGAAAGTTTTACATGATATGGGAATTGTGGATTCATTAATCGGACAACTCATGAGGGTGTTTGAGATGAGAAGACCTGATGTCGTTGATAACAGTTAAAGTCTTATTATACTCACGCGGTTTTAACTTAAATAAAGACATAATTGTTTTTTCATTTTCAAAATTATTTAAGCTTTTGAAGCTGAAAGAAAATTTCATTTTTTTCCTTCAAATTAAAAAAATGCCCATTTTTTCTATAGATTTTCTCAATTTAAGGCATTTTATCTGACTCAAAAATAGAAAAAAACATGAAAATTTCTGAATAATGTTGATAAAATTATTAGACTGAATTTTTAAATTTGAATCAGTCTATATTAACAAATTAATAAACCCCAAGCCTCTTTAATTACCACCTCTAAAATGTCCATCCATTCGAACAACCCTAAGCAACCGAAGCCTGAGCTTAAATCTAAAGGTCCTTTCAAACGTCAGACCCATAATCTTTCCGAAAACATCAACAACTCCTCCTTCACGATCCAACAATATAACAACTTCATAAATATAGACGCTTATAAGAATAATGTGCATATAAATAACGCTCATAATAATGATACTCTTGAGGGCCCAAGCGTTATTGAAAACAACCACTTGCTTCAACCCCCCAAAAGCAAGAACATCCCCTTGAAAACGAGTCCCTCACCAATGAAGAAGGAAATCAAAACCAAAAAGACAAATTATAGCACTGATCGATATATCATAGATAGGCCTCCAAATGCTCAAAATCTGAGCAATTTGCGAAACAACAATAAAAAAGACTATTCGAACCTCTTCAAAAAGCTCAAAAGCAAAATCTCAAGCAATGCACTTGATAAACAAATGGGCAGGAGCTTCGAAAACGTCAAGACTACTATGAATTCACAAAGCTCAAAGGAGAACCTCAACAACAAGATTTCACAGCTTTCGAAGAAATTCGCGAAGAAAGCCTCTGATAAGAACTTCGCGAATAGTTTCGCGCATAACAATAATCAAAGGAATTTCGAAGGAACTGATGTTTTGCATAACATTAAGAAAATTGACACTTTATTGGAAGCGTTTTTATCGAAAAATGAGCCCAATCTTCAATCAGAAAACGAGGTCCTGACAATTTATATAACGAATTTGTTACAGTTTATGTTGGAAATCGGTGAAATTGATGAGAATTTCAAGAATTTGTTCAAGAATCTACGTTATGCGATAGAAATGCCGATTTCCAAGATGGTGGAACAATTTCTGAGATTGCGGGATTTCCTTTTAGAGCAAAATGAAAAATTGCAGGAAAATGAGAAGGAAATCGAATATTTGAAAGGCCAATTGGCAGTTTTATTGAAGGAAAATGAGAAAATGGGCAAGAATCAGATAATGCTCAATAATTTCTTCTCTGATAGATATGAAATTAACGAATTTGGCTTGAATTCTTTACAAGAGATCATAAAAGAAAACAACAAATTGAAGAATATGTTAAAGAAACAGAAAGATTCAATCATCGAGACAAGAGAGAAAGATGCGAAGATAATGAAATTGCTCTATGCGATTAGAAAGAAAGGCATTGATATTGAAGAGATTTATAATGAAGATGTGAAGACTCCTGAGGAGATTTCCTTTATGGATGAAAATATGAATAATAATCAGAATCAAGGGGGTTATAATTTCAATGATAATAAATTCAATGATAATAACTTCAATGAAAATAACTTCAATGTTAATAACTTCAATGATAACAGCAATAATAAGAACAATAATAAGAACAGTAATAAGAACAGCAATAATAAGAACAATAATAAGTACAATAATGTGAAAAATGGCAATAACATCAATATGAAGAAACATAAATATGAAGAAGATGATGTAGAAGTATCAATGACTGAAGAAACTAATAAAGAGCATGATTCCGGGATAAGAAATGACCTTTATTGCGAAAATTCAAGTAAAAATATGAGTTAATTTTTGTTAAAAAGTTTAATCTAGCCTCTTCGGTGCCTAATGAAAGCGAAAGAAATGATCTTTTTAATGATAAAAGCATACCCTTAAATATTAATACTAATAATGTGATAACGGATAATAATAATAACTTTAAGGATCAAATGAAGAATAGTGGACAGTTGAAACTTAATCTTTCGCCTTTGTTTAATGCTCAAAAACCTAATCCTACCAATGGAAAAATCGAGATCAAAGGTTTCCATGAGGAATTCATGGCCAGATTGGATGAATTCAGCCAATCGTGGAGAATGGCAGCGATGGCGGAAAAAAAATTTTAAGATTTTGTGATTTGTTTTTCTGGACGTCTTTTTTTGATTTTTTAAACGAAAAAAAAAAATTGCTTTTTATAAAACACTATTAGGTAAATAATTAAAATGATGATGTTTTTTGTTTTTTTTTGGAGAAGAAAAAAATTTTTGGAGGAAAAAAAAAATTTTGGAGGAGAAAAAAATTTTTTTTTTTTTTTTTTTTTT
>Ga0302186_10003095_pt1 | contig 12406 bp, 11 predicted proteins | sample II_Bog_E1_2_FD_198782 | JGI IMG/M metagenome (GOLD analysis project Ga0302186, IMG submission 198782) | Peat permafrost microbial communities from Stordalen Mire near Abisko, Sweden - II_Bog_E1_1 | ecosystem: Environmental > Terrestrial > Soil > Wetlands > Peat | place: Sweden: Abisko... | reverse complement strand
AAATCAAAATCTGTAAAAAACAATATCGAAATATTATTTAATTTTTGATGATTTTCTAGCCAAATTCATTTTGACTGCTAAATTTAAAATTATGAGACTTTTATTTTTTCTTGAGTGCATCTTTTTTACCTTTGCAAGATATGTAGTTCAAAACTCTTTCAATTTCTCCGCTTCCATGTATTATGATTCTTTTTCCCCGTTAGATTATGGAAGTTTCCTCTGTTTTGGAATTTTTTGCGATGAATCAAATTGCTCCTTATCATCTCAAGAATATGACTCCTTTGGCAATCGAGGTGACATCACTAATATATTATCAGGAGGCACATCAGACATAAATGATGATTCTCATTCTCGGTTGACAAAAATCTCTGATTATTTATTGAAAGCATGGAGTGCCAAAACCAGTGGATCTGATAATAGCAGTTATTATGGGATTATTTTCGATTTGGAAGGTTCCAATATCACATCCACCTTTGAAATTTCTTCTGTTTGCTCCGGAGATTCAAGGTCATATTATGCAAACCTAAATGATGGCAATTTTGTGTTTCTTTGGACCTCTCATTGTGGCACTCAATCACAACTTTTGGCTCAAATTATTAATATAGACGGAGTAAAAATTGGTGGTCAGATTGAGGTGGTGAGATCAGAATGCCAGGATTTTTCGGTTTATTTCGCAGATGTTGCTTCTTTGAGTGTTGGGGGATTTATTGTGGTATATGAAGCCAAATATTCTGTTGCCATTGTGGGAAATAATTTTGATACTGCAGTTTATGCCCAAGGTTTCACTGGAAATGGGGTGAAAAATGGATCTGCAATCGAGATTTTGTCCACCAGAAGAAATTATGACTCCTGCAATGAAGGCCAAATCAGTAGATTTGAAGGTCAGCTGGGGGTTGTTGGTCTTGAGAATGAAAAATTTCTCGTGATTTATGCTTTAAGTCAAAACATGGAAATTTTCGTTTGCGACATGCAAAATTTAAACAAAAACAAAAGTATCATCATTGAATCCCCATCAACAAATTGGACATACAAGAATTTCTCATACACCTATCTTGACGATGAAACCATTGTGATTATAGGATGTTGTGTAAATGATAACGATTTATGGTACCTCAGAGTTAATGATACTGGTCTTGTAGAAAACATGAGTTTGAATTTGAACATGAGTTCCACCTTCTATTACTTTAGCCTGTTGCAACAAATGAATAGTGCGCTCTTGGTCTTCGAAAAATATGATGAGGAAAAAAACCTTAGGATACAAATGGCCAACATCATGAAATTTCTAAATAACTCAGCAGTGGGCATTTTGCCTAGTGATTATAACAACGCGAATCCAAATTCTGGGGGAAAAAATAATGATGAAAATGATGAGACTAAATCGAAAGTTGTCACAGGTGTAGTGGTGTCTTTGATGGGAATTATAGTTTTGGTATTGATTTTCTGCTTGGTGAAAAAATGTAAACAGGCTCGATATTTAAAATATTCACAGGCGGAAAATAAAGAACTAAGGCCGGCAGGGAAGTCTGATGAAAACAATTTTGAGTAGTCAACATCGGAAATTAGTTAATGAAATATGTTTTCTAATAGGAAATTGTGATTTATTAAAAAAAAAAAAAAAGGCCAAATTTTGTAATTTCTTTCAGGTTTATTTTCATTGAGTTAACTTACATTTAAATCTTTTCTTCTTATCTCGGCAAGCCTTCAATCATATTTCTAATGAAATTTCCCATATTATTCAATGAATGACTCATGACATTTTCCAAAGGCAAATAAGAAATCTAATAATTTCATTTTTTACAATTTCATGTTTTCAATTCTCACTTCATGTCTCAAGGCTTTGATATCTTCCATATCCATGATTTTATGTTCCTTCAGAATTTTCCTACAAGCAAAAAAATTATTATTTTTTAAGAAATTAAAGTAAATTACTTGAATAATTTCACACTAATATAATCTTCTTTGTTGCCAGTCTTCCTTAATATCATTTTCCTCAAAACGTCAACAGAAATGTCAGCAGGATCCAATGTCACATCTATCGCGAACTTATTCACTGCTTCAAGCAAAGCCTCTTCTGTGATTGTTTGATTATCCTTTTTTTTTTAATATTAATATCTATAAATAAAAATTAATCCTTAAACCCTGCTGCATTCTCTCCCAAAGAAAACTAATTCATCTTCATCTAAATCCCTCCCACACAAATGAACTATCAATAATAGAGAAAGCAAATCCAAAGATTTCTTATTATCCTAGAAAAAATAATTTTTAAATAATAAATGTTGTAAATTTATTTTTTACTTTATCAAGACTTTGGAAGTTTTCAATCAACTGTTTTTTTGTGAATTCCCTTAAATTAAGTTTCATTTGATATTCATCATCGTCGAAAAGTTTCTTTGTGGATTTCAACAATCTATACAATTTGGCAACTAACATGGTGGTTAAATGTCTTTGCTCCATTACAACCTCATTAATCAATTTCAAATCTTTCTGCATTTGGATCTAATTAATTTTGAAAAATATTAACTTTAAAATATCATTTTTTACATTGCATGTTATGCACAAATAATACAAATTCAAAGGCATCAAATAAAACAAATTTATAGAAATCCCGAAAATCACCAATGTTACAATGCAAATTATATAAAACGTGCTTGTGTCTCTGTAATAATAAGTCAAAAACGCTACCAACCATACTACTTGAATGATCAACGTAAAATGAAGAAGTCTAATATGCAAATTAGGGCTGGCAAACCAGAAGATTTTCTCATGCTTATTCGGTCTCACAATCCTAAAAAATCCTTTTAATTCTCGATTTATTAATTTTTATTTACTAACTCTTTAAAAGAAGGGGGTTCATGACTTGACCTATATTCAATTTCCAAAAATCCAGGTGTTTTTATGGCTCCAATATTTATCCAAGGGTGCCTAATGTTTTGAAATCCAGGGAAATTTGCATCAAAGGCTTGCATGAAAACATTCACCAACAATCCGTAGACTTTAGCTAGTTTCTTGTAAAGAATAATCAAGATGAGGGTCACGAAAAATGGGAATATCAGCATAAACCAAAACTCAGCTTCTTCCGAAATGAATTCGAATAGGAACCAAGCCAATGAAATCACTAGAATTGTAAATAAAGATGAAATTGATAGTTTGAAAGCTTTTTGAGAGGTTTTCGCCATGGCTCGACTCAAATATCCTGCAAAGAAAAAATCTTCTCGAAGGAAAGATTCTGAAATTGGAGGCAGAAAGCTAGGAAATAAAAATTCTTCCCTCAAGAGAAAATATTCCAAAATGTCTCTTTTTTCATAATATTCCTTCAACTTGATTCGTGACAAGGTCTCGTTGTTTTTTTTCTGGTTGTCCAATCGTTCATAGGCTCTTTTGATATTTTCGCGATCTGGCAAAAGACGTTCGAATTCGTTCCACCGATTGACGAATGATTGGGAGATGAACACATTGTAAATACCAAGGATCAACCATAATAAGGAAAAAACTGCAAGATCTATGCAAATTCCATCGATACTCAAATAATCTGGCAAAGAACCCAAGAATGAAAAATAATTAAAGACCTGAATAATTGCACAAAGAATGATAATTATAATAGCATCTCTAAAAAATTAAAAAAAAAATAATAGAAAAATGTTTTTTTATGTAAACTAACTTTAAAATGGTGTTGAGAGTATTGGTGAGTTGTTCATTGAGATGGTTTTGCACAAAGTCACGAAGCAAAATGAAGAAATACAGCACGAAAATTATGATAGTAAAATAAATCAAGGAATACACTGCATTGTAACGAAAAGCATATGTAGCTGTTCCTATTATTTTAGCCTTTGCTTTCGCTTGAGAATTCACCAAAGTTTCCGATTCTGCTACCTCTTTAAAACTATATTCGTTCTTTTTACTTCCAATGTCCACAACTTTGTTGTTGTTGTTTTTTGCATTATTGTTCTTAATTAAATTTTGCAAGATTTGCTCTGGAGTGTTTTGAAAATCCTTCGTTTCTTTCTCTTTTTTGATTTCGTTTTTTATTCTTTCGATCTCATATTCTTCTTGTATCTCAAAAAAAAAAGTTTCTTTAGAATCATCTTTTATAGTTACTCTTTCTTTTTGCAGGGAGGGCGAACGCATCTCTTGCCCAAAGGGGTTTATATGTCTTTCTTCAGACGTTGGGAAAATGTTATATTCAAAATCTTTTCCTGATTTCCCGAAAATGTTGTTGCTGGTCTGGTCGGACTATGTTATTTTTTACAAATTTCTTAAGATTTTGTCAAAAAATTCTGAAATATGCATTTTTTACTTGTTGACCTTCAAATAAATCTTCTTTTCGAACAATATTTTCTTGAGCTTGAGAGATTTTATTGGAATATTTTTCTAATTTTTCCAATAGCTTTTCTACTACTATTGGATTGGCTTTCAGATTGGGTTTTTGCTGATTTTCATCGATCAAGGTCGATGAATTTGAGCTCAAGAATGATAGAAATGTGAGTGAAATTAAAAAGAAAGCAAAAAGACGCATAATTAATATTAAAATATACTTCAATATTTCATGTAAATATCAAAACCAAGGCCGAAACGGCTTATCTCAAAATATTTTTTTTTTTTTAATTTTTCAGAATTTCGCTGTTTTTTTTTAAGACATTTGAAATTTTTATATCAGGCCTTAATGGTAAATGGGGCCCCAATATTAAGAGGGGAGGGGGGGGAGGGTGACAGCAAGCCTTAACTTCCCAATAAAGGGATAAAATGTCAAATCATGGGAGAAAGAGGACTTTAATTTAATTTTTTTTCTCCTGCGATGATATTTTTTAGACAATTGCTCTTAATTACAAAATTTTTAATCATATTTTTTTTTAAAAAATAAAAAATCATGAAATTTTTTTTTTTTCATTTATTTTTTCCTTTCAGATTTTTTGAATATCATTTAATTATCATATTTTTCTCAGGAAAACATTTAAATTAAGTTTCTTTTTCCTCCAAAGTGCTCTTGGAGACTGCATTTTCTATGAATTCATCCTTTGCTGAAATAAATTCGTTGTATTTGGCGGCTGCTTTCTTTTTCACATTCCTGAACACAAAATATAACACAATCATAATAATCAGCAACAAAATAACACCCCCACATGCGGCTAAAATTAAAATTTTATAATTTTTTAAAATTGAATCTTCATCCTTGCTCATCATTTCCTAAATATTTTTATCACAAAATTATTATGTTTAAAAAATTTAACCAATGTTTGGTAGAATTTCAGGAAAGTGACATCACTATGGTTGGTCTGAATTAGATTTTCTAAGGCATAAAATAAAATATAACTTTGATTCGGTGTGAGGTTAGATATTTGAATTTCATAAGTGTGATTCGCTTGTACCAAAAGTGTCTGTTTATAAGCATAGCTGTTAGAGTTGGAAACAGAAGCATCCTCTTTTAGATCTTCGAATGAAGGACGACTCCCCACATAATTCATTAAGAGTCCCATTACAACCAGTCCCGTTTTTTTTCTGATTTTAAATTCAAATGTGGCAGATGAATTAAAGCTTTCTATTACTAAAATGTTTATAATTGGTAAGGCAGCATAATCCTGAGAATTTTCAGGCACAAGTTCAAAAGAAGTCAGAATTGGGATTTGTGGGATCAAAAGTGAAGTCATTTCTTTTTTCAGAAGCTCGTTAAAATTATGCACAAAGCTATGGTTTCTTAATAAGGACTCGATTCTAAGAGAGGTGCTATCATTGGATTGAACATAATCGATGTCAACTTCAAAAATGATGGTTTCTGGGTTTGAAAAAGTAGCATTTTCATTTGAAGTTTTCAAATTTCTTGTCATTCTCTTATAATTTTTGCAAGTGACCATTTCACCCAAATGAGAGGTCGTTATTAATTTTTTACCATCATTCAAATCAGCCATTTTTTCCAAGACACAAATTATCTTGGAAAGAGAGAGAGGATTTCTATTTTGATAGGTGAAATTCTGGAAATTCATGAATATCTTCAAAATAGAACCTAGATTGTTATCAGTCTTGATTTGAATAATGCCAAATTTCTCTTCTTTTCTGTGGTCAACATCATTGTAACAATAATATTTCATTTTATAATGAAAGTTGTATCTCACAGGTACAGTAAAGTTGGTATGATTGGCAATTCCAAACATCTTCCATTCAGGATCTTCATAATCGAAATTGGTGAAGCCAGCATTCTCAGGTCCTATGTTTCCCAATTTCAATTTGATCAGATCTAAGCTGAAATGCGCAAAATCAAATGTTTCTATCGATAGCATATAATAAATTAAAGGTTCCAATGTTGCGAAATTATTTTCTTCTTTTACGCATAAATCTGATAGTGATAAAAATAAAGAATTGTTGATTTCAAAAAAACGAATGTCATTTTTTTCAATGATACTATTGTTCATATCAGTGCAAGGACAAAATAACACATGACAAACATTGTTGTCAAGAATTTTATTATCACTGTCGCATTTCATACAGTGAGTTTCGTTTTTGTATTCTGGGGAATAACCATAGCCACATTTTAAGCATTGATTTTTCTCTTTAGTGCATGAAAAGCATTCTTCTGAACATTTTGCACATTGATTATTTGTTAAATAAAAGCCATTAAAACATTCATCGCATATCTTTTGCGAATTACTGATGTTATGACACCATAAACAATCTGCAATAGAATTTGAACATACTTCACAATCTGTGCATTCGCTACATGTCCCATAACCTTCATCCCCTCCAAATTTGATCATCTTCTCGCTGGAACAGTCAGAACATTTCTCATCATCTTCAATGTAAAACATTTTGTCGCATTTTTTACATTTTGTGGTATTGCCCTCACATATATCACAATTATGCATAATTTCCGAACAGTGATTGCATTTTCCAGAGCCATCATCGTTTCCTGCTTTATAAAAATTTGGATAATGCTCTATGTCACAATTTCCGCATTTTCCATGTGATACTATGAAATATAACCCTGGTGCACATAAATCACAGTTGCTTGAGTTTCCTGAACACTTTAAACAATTCTCAATCTGAGAGGAACAATCTTCACATGAACCGAATCCATCATCATTTCCCTTGGCAAATTTAGAATCCTCTTTACATTCAACGCAATGTGAATTCTTATCCAAATAAAAATTGTTGACACATTTTGTGCATTTTGTCGAGTTGTCACAAAAATTGCAATTCGCCATTGTTGAATTGCATAACTTGCACATTCCTGTGCCATCGGATTTCCCCTCTTTAAAACTATTTGGGAGGTCACAAGCAACACAATCGTTATTGGGATCCATGTAGAAATTTGTTTGACATTTTTGACAAGTGTTGGTTGTTAAATTGCATTCTTCGCATTGTGGGAATCGAGAATTACATAATAAACATTTATTGGTGCTGTCATCACTGAGAACATTTGTTCCAAGACATTCAGTGCATTTATCATTTGAATCAAGGTAATAGTTTTTTTCGCAAGAAGCACAATGATTTTCGTCACTATTACATAAAACACAATGTTGAAGAGCTGAAGAACATAATTTGCATGAACCTGAACCATCTGTTGAACCAGATGGGAACATATCCGGATGAAGGTCTTTGTTGCACTCAATACAACTATGCTCGCTCTCATGAAGGAAGTAATTAGGTTGACATTTGGAGCAAGAAGTTGTGTTGGAACATTCGTCGCATTTTTCTAAAATTTCTGAACACTTCAAACAAGTCAATGAGCCATTGAATGCTTTTTTTAAATGATTTTTTGGAAGGGTGCAGAGCTCACATTGACCCAAGTTATTTAAGAAGTAATAAGGATTGCACAAGGTACAAATTTTAGAATTACATTTCTGACAATTTGGGAAAATTGTGCTACATCTTTCAAATTTTCCTATATTTCAATTTAATTTATGAAAACAAAACAAAAAAAAATTATACTATCTTTATTGACAATGATCTCACTTTCTATTTCAATTAAAGTTTCCAAAGAATAACAATGTGAATATTCGTTTAATTGCTCTTTGGATCCAACTTGGTAATAATCATTTTGGCATTTTAAGCAATTTTTTGCTGAGGAACACAAAACACAATTTGGAATATCTAATCCACATTTTCTGCATGCCTTCTTCTCCGTTTCCAAATAATTAGTAATTACGAAAGAATCTTCAGGGCAACTCTCAACAAAATTTAAGGTATTTTCATCAAGATAATCTAAATAATCAGTCCTCAAGCATATTCCTAAACGATCTACAGCATATAGTTCATCACATTTTTTCTCAAAGAGTGTTTCAAAGCTTTCTTTATCATTATAAAAATATCCAGTGAAATAGAAATTCTTATTCATCAACAAAATGGAATCTCTGAAATTCTGGTTAATTTTCATAGAATTTAATTCCAAAGATTCCTTTTCGAAATTATTGGTCATCATTGTTGAGAAATTATTGGCTTTATCGTAGAGCAGAAATTCGCCCAAAGTCAAAGGGGTTATTTGAGAAAAAGTTTCATTGCTATAATTCATTTGATTGGCATTGCTTGATACTCTTAAGGTTTCGTTATTATAAAACTCTATCTTGTTATCATTGTAATTTGAAAATTTGCTTTTGCATCTGGTGACGTTGTCTATGTGCTCGTTGAGAATTTGAGCCACAATCGAGCTCATATTTGTGCCTGGATCCAAGGAATATTTCAAACTTACCAAAATGTCATCTTCTGTAAAATACAACCATGAATCCAAATTATTCATCATGCAAAACAACTTAATATTTTGACAATTTTCAGGCAGGTCGTATTTAACAACAAGTTCTCCATCGCTCCTATAAAGAGATAAAGATTCGTTACCTTGCTTTGAATATATTGCAATGAAGCTGTTACGTGGAATGAGGTCATAACTTTCTTGGCCGTAAAAAAGAACATCCACCATATCTATTGTAATCTGGGTGAAATTCCAAACTGGCTCCAAAGTGCTCTGGTTATAAACATCAATGGTGTTGCCATGTAGTATGAGAAAATAATCAGAAAAACCAATTTTTGAAACTTTTCTCACCTCTTCATCAAATGTGAGATTTTTAATGTAGGTTTTCTCGTAGGTCGATATGATATGGACTGTTTTGTTGTCAGGAAGGTTGCTTCTCACTGCAATAAGACCAGAAGAGGTGTTTTTATCTTCATATTTGAAATAATTGTAAAAATTTAAATAGGTAATTTCATTTATGTTCTCAATATAAGGGTATTTTTCTCTTAAAATCTCAGAGGATGTGAAGTTATTTTCCTGCATGAATAACATATCGATTTGTCCGGACTCCAATAAAAAACCAACACTTTTTCCTTCTTTTTCTTCAATTAATATTACATCCACAATTTTCGAAGGTGTTGTCAAGGTATAGTAAACATTTTCTGAGGAGATATTCAAAAGGTAAGCATTGGTTTTGTCACATATTATTAAGACCGAATCTCCATTAATTGATTTGAAACTATCAAAATTAGTGGGACATATATTGGCGAGGCTGATATTTTTCAAATTTGTAAAATTATTAAAATCCCAGATCCTTATCATATTTTCCTGAATGTAATAAGAAAAGAATCTGGGTGTATTGGAAATTCTTTCTAATGAACAGGAACAATTGCTTGCCTGTTCGGATAAATTTCCATTTTGCACAATTGTTTCCTTTTCATTTTCATAATCAAAGACTATTTTCCATGCAACAAAAGAATCCCCTGCTATGGTCACGATGAGTCTTTTTTCAGGGAGGTAATTTAAGGCTTTTATATCGAGACTTGAATCATTATACGAAGCGATGATTTTTTTTGTATTCATGTTTATTATACTGAAGAATGTTTTGCCGTACCCTATTATATAATCGTTATCAAGAAAGCTATTGACGAGGATGGAACATTCATCAACGAAGCCAAATCCATTAGAAATCTTGGATATTGTTGAATATCGCAAATTAAAAATCTGTATGGAATCATCATTGGAATCTACCAAAACTATCAAGTCGTTTTTAAAATAGGACAAATGCTTTGGCTTGAAAAGAATCTCACGAATGTTAAGAGTGTTTCCAGTCAGATAATTAGCGCTTTTGAATCTATTAGAAAAATAATCAAAACTTGTCAAGATTTCTGAACCCTTCAAATGGAATAATGTATTTGGTCTGGGGTCAATAACTCGAAAACCTATGTGATAGTCTGAATGGTGTGTTGCTGGAAAGAGAGCCTCTTGGCAAAGAAGAAGAGGCAGAAGCAATAAAAAAAGATATCTCATCTTTTTAAGGATTTTGTTGTTATTTTTGAAAATGAAGTTGGAGTTTAATTTAAAATAGGAAAAAAATTTAAAGGGACGGGACTAGATCAATTATTTTTTTTTTAAAAAAAAAGAAAGAAATAATTGAAAATATATGACAAAAGTATGAGGGAACAAAAACTGTTTTCTTCAGCAAAGTTTGAGAAATAAATATGAATAAAATTTTCACACACAGACAAAATATTTATTTTAATTAATTAGGAAAAAAAAAAAAACGGAAAAATATAAAAAAACATAAATTTTAATTTTGGTTTTCTTTCCCTAGGAAAAAAATGACATCTTCACTAATGACTTCTTTAGATTATGTCAATGGAAAATATCAAGGCTATTTGAAGTTTTTTTCTTGTGACAATTATGGGATCTTTCTTTGGGATAGTGGATATTTTTACTTGGGTCAATGGAAAAAAGATAAACTTCATGGAAAAGGCCTCTTTATTTTCCCCAATGGATCCTACCTATATTCAACATTTTTTGAAGATCAGTTGCATGGATTAACTTTTATGAGACGAAATACGGGAGATTTAATGATAGGAAGTTGGCAAAATAATAAGAAAGTTGGGTTATTTGTTTATTATGATGTGGAAAAACATTCATGGCTCTTATGTGAGCACCATCTTAAAGAAAAAAGTGTTGATGTGATTTGTGAAGAATTTCAAAAAGAAACCCATTTGCCAATTTTTCTAAATCAATTTCCTGCCTTGAAAGATTTCCTTTTGGAGAATGTCTTCGTATTATTAAATGATGATCTCAAGGAAAAAGATGCAAATTTAGTTTATGTGAAAGCGGAAGAAGATTTGGAGTAAGGAATTTATAAAATAATGAGAAAAAACAACAATTTTATAGATATTTTGGTTTTGTTTCACAAAATAACATTGCAACTGGTTTGGGAGTTTTCAAGAAAGGAGATAAGATTATCTGTTTTGGAGAATTCGAGGTGTTTTTTTTTTTTAATTGAACTTTTAATTTTCATTTTTTAGAATGGAGTTATGAAAGGATTTGGAAGAATTTTTATGGAAAACACAATTTATGATGGTGTTTTTGAAGATGGATATCTGCAAGGAAAGGGGATTCAATATCGCATCTTAGAAAAGACTTATATCCTTGGTTGTTTTTGCCAAAATTCATGCCAAACAATTATTTCAAAGGGAGAAGGATTTCCTAAAAACTTATTAAGTACAAATTTTTTTAACATTTTCAACAATTAAATTTGCTTTTATAGGTGATTTTAAAAAAGAATTGCATAGAAAACGCAAAGCATTTTACGAAAAACTACTGACCAGTAAGTTGCAAACTTTGTTCAGAGATGATTCACCTATCATTAATCAATCTCCGATTAGAGACTTTTTTGCACTTACATTGGAGAGTACTAAAAATGAGATGCTTGAATTTAATAAAACAGAAAGACTGAAAAAAAAAATTCCAAAAACAAGTGCATCACCTGAAAATACTCAAATGAAAAAATCAGCTTTTGATTCCTTAGAAAAATCTAAAAAAAGTTCTTCCAAGATATATCCTTTCAAAATTTCAGATCAAAACATGAAAACATCACCTATCAAAAAAAACAACCACAAAATCGAAAAAACTCCTCCAAATATTTTTCAAAATTCAGGGGTCGAAAATGAAAAAACTAAGAAAAAAATAGTTTCTCAAAAAACAGAAGAATCAAAAGATATGAGCCAATTTCAAATTCCAATTTTGGCCACACCTCTGAACAGCAAAAAAGTCGAAGGAATTTATGGATTGGAAAATCAAATACTATATGAAATAAAAACGAATGGACTCATTTCTTTGAAAAATGAAATACTTGACCCTACAGAAGAAAGTAGAAACTCTGTGATGTCTTCATTCCAAAATCAAGAATTTCAAGTGAACTCAAATTTGATACAAAGATTCGTTATTCATGACAAGAATAATATATCAAAGATCGAGGAACATTTGTAAATATAAAAAATACAAGCACTTGCAAAAATCGATTTTTTAAAAAAAATAAAAAAAACCATCATATATATACTCTCAAAAAACGGGTTAAACCCGGTTAAATAAAATTTTGATTTCATAAATTTTCAGATTATTTTGGATTGTAATTTTCAAAAAGCTTTCTTTAATTTTTTTTTAATAAAAAATTTT
>Ga0302186_10003093_pt1 | contig 12412 bp, 14 predicted proteins | sample II_Bog_E1_2_FD_198782 | JGI IMG/M metagenome (GOLD analysis project Ga0302186, IMG submission 198782) | Peat permafrost microbial communities from Stordalen Mire near Abisko, Sweden - II_Bog_E1_1 | ecosystem: Environmental > Terrestrial > Soil > Wetlands > Peat | place: Sweden: Abisko... | reverse complement strand
ATTTTTTTTAAAAACCGGCCCCCCCCCCCCCTCCCTAAAACAAAAGTTGGTTTCTTTTAATTTGTCGATAACACATAATATATTTTGTGAAACACAACTTTTTTAAATTTTCAGAAAAAAACAAGTTTATCATTAAAAAAAAATATGAATGAAAGCAGCATCCGTCCGATTGTTTCATTTGACGAACAAGACTCTATAAAAGAAGAACTTTTCAATGACATTCTAAAAGCTCCTTTGCAACTTCCTCACGATAAGACGACAAATTCCAGTTCCAAAAACATCCTTTTAATTTCCAACGAAAGAAAAGGCTCAATCTTGAAACGTCCCATTCCAGAACGATCGGGTATTATGAATTTTGAAAGAAGCGACGTGAAGCATCGCACTGTTGCTTTTTCGAATCTTAATAAAAAAACTGAAAAAAGAGATACGATCCAAAAATTAAGGCAAAGCGCAGTTGTATTCCCAAAATTTCCACATGAAGTATGTGAAACTCAAAACTACTCAATCAAGAATCTATGTTCCTGTGAGGACGCTTTTGACATTGAGAAGGTCCCTGAACTTTTGCATATCAAAAGTAACCATGAACGGTTGAAATTCATAGACAGTGGTGAAATAAATGGTGATGTCCAATTTTATACCATCAAAGAGTTAGATGAACCTAATTCCTCGTATCAAGAAGCGACTGATGGGAAAAAGTCAGAAATGGATCAAATTTCAAGGGAACTCTCTTTTGGGAATTCAAATATTGTAAGCAATTTTTTTTTTGATGAAAATGAGGAAGAATCGAAAAGCTCCTTGGGGTTCTTTCCAGAAAAAGAAAAAGAAGAGAAAAAAGATAAAAAAGAACATAATTTCAATAGTGAATCCGTTAAAATTAAGACAAATTTAAGGAGAAAACAGGAAACCAAACAACATAAATATCAATTTTTCCAGGATTTTCTGCATTCAACGCTCAACCCCACGCAAGAGGAAATCAACAACAATATTGAGGAAAACCCCACTTTAAAAAAGGAAGTAAGTGACATCCCAAACTTATTCAGACAACAAACAAAAATCCTGCATAAAAGAAGACCTGATTTTCTGAAAGTGGTAGAAATGGATGAAATAGAAAAGGTACACCATGATTTCGAGAAAACTACCAACAAATATCCCTTTAAACAAACAAGAAAGAGCATCCTCTTGTTATTTAGGTAATTTATTGTACGAAAAATTTAAAATTTGAAGAAAATTCGTAGGTACGCACAAAAATATTCGAAAAAAATCGTTTTGTCAAAAATTTTCCAAATTTTTTCGTTGCTGGTAATTTTCATGAATTGCATCACCTACACTCTACTCCGAAACCAAAAGGGAAACTATAGTTTATATGTAGACTCTATTACCAATCTGGAGTTCTTTTTTTTCGTGTTTTATTTATTAGAGATGTTGCTTAAAATCCTGGGGTTTGGATTGATTTTTTCCCCTAAGGCTTATTTCCGAGTAGCTTGGAATCTTCCTGACTTTCTCGTGATAGTTGGTTTGATTTTATCTTATACTGAGATTTTCCCATCATTCGACTTTACAATCCTGCGTAGTTTGCGTCTTTTGGGTCCTTTACGAACAATCGCTTCTTTTTCAGGACTTGGAATAATTCTAAGTGCTTTGTTTTCAGCGTTACCTCTTTTATTTGACGCATTGCTAATTTTGTTATTTTCCTATTCAATTTATGCTATAATAAGTCTTCAGCTCTTTTCTGGTGTGTTAAAATATAGATGCATTATCACCCAAACTGGACTTTTGAATAGTGATGATCTTTGTGGTAATTTAGGATGTCCTTTGGAAACGATTTGCGCGAAGGGGTTGACAAGTTTGGATATGGATGTCATCAATTTCGATAATGTTTTTTCATGTTTTTTGCAGGTGATGTTTGTTGTTACATTGGCTTCATGGTCTGATATAATGTATTCGGTTCAACAGGCGTTTTCTAATTACGCTTGGATATATTTCTTGTCCCTAGTGATCTTTGAGTCTTATATGATAAATAATCTCCTGTTAGCTGTAATTAAAGTAAAATTCAGCGAGTCTCAAACAAATTTATTAACTGGAAGCAAGATCGTAAAGAAAAAACTAGAGGAAGAAAAGAAATTTTACGATTTTACACAGATAAAAAGAGAAGGCTACTGGGTGAGGAAAAGAAACACTATAAAAAATACACAAAATGCTGAAGAAAACCGAAAATCAGAGTTTCCTTTGTTTAATTTTTGTTTGGTCAATCTTAATGATGAAGGGACCCCACTATCTAAATTTTCCTCATTGATAAAAAGCTCAAGCAAATTACAATCAAAAAAATCAAAGAACTCTATATCCATGGCCTTCAATCAAAAAAGACACTCATCTTTCAGATCACCTAGGATAATGACTAGAATGAAACATATTACCAAAGGATCGGTGTTTTCACTAATTTCACCTAGTCATAAATTGAGCTCAGATGGGAACTTTTCATCTTTTGCTGGAAGCATTTCGAATTCAGACGAAAACCAACAAAAATCAGGGAAGTTCCAAGATAAAATGATGAAAGCATTGAAGGAATTGGCCAATTTGAAGCTGAAGAAGAAGTTATTAAACTTTTTTAATTATGGGAAAATGAAGAAAAAGAGAAGACAATCTAAACTTTTTGCGAATTTGAGGCCTGAGTATTTGAAATTATATGTGGACAATGGGAAGGAATATCAGAGTCTTAGTGAAAAAGATGTGATAGTAAAGGATAAATTACAAACCCAAATGACAGAAATGGAAAGACAGATCAAGGAGATAAAATTCCAGAAAATTCCTTTTAAATATACCTTGAAAAAACATACTGGCTTGTTCAATGTATTACAGAAAGTCTACTCGACTCAATTGAATCAAAACAGTGTTGATTCATCTAATCAAGAAAGTAATGAATTGATGAAATATTTACATCGGCAATCCTTTCAGAAATCATTAATCAAAAGCAAACAAATATTAAAACCTTTAACAGCCCATTTTTCAAGAAAAAAAACAACACCAAAAAATAATGAAAATGTCACCACAAATATGAATTTTACAATAAAAATCAAAACCAGCAAAAAAAAAGAAAAAAAAAAAAAAACTCAAAATTTTTCTTTGAAAACACTTAATAATTTATCATTCAATAAAAACAGATTACGGCCATCGATTACCAAAGAAGATCGGCTGACTGACATCATACAAAAAAATAATAAGGAATCATATCAACAATTAGCCCAATTGATCAAAAGCCCAATTGACAATTTCCATGAAAAATTTTCAGAGGAAATTGAGAAAGACCATCATGAAGAAGAAAATGAAACTGGGGAATTTGATATGGCAAAAGAATATTTGAGGATTAGAGTATTAATAAAAAAATTACAACTTCGCAAATTTTTCTTTATAATTTTTTTATATATTTGCATTAGAAACAAGATGTTGCCACAAAAGTAGTGCATTCATATATATGGTCTGGACAAGATGTGTTGAAAGATTCTTATAATTTATTGGCTTTTGGGAAAATTTTTGAAAGTTTGAATGAAAACTTTCTTGCCAATTACATAGATGTGCTGAAAGGAAGGGTAAAGAAAAAAACATGGATCACAATTATTTATATTTTTACATTTTCAAAAGTTTATATGCATTAAAATGGTGATCAAGACAATTCTGGAAAACATTTTTTACCAAAACATGATTTCCATCATAATTCTTGGTTATATTCTGTTTTCTTCTTTGGAGGGAAGCATTTCCGATCAAAAATTGTTTTCAGGCAATTTAATTTTTGTCATTCTGTTTTTGCTTGACTTTTTATTTAAAGTTACAATAATGGGAATGAAAAGTAAGCAAATTTTTAAAATTTTTTCAATTCATTAATTTTCTAAAGATTTCTTGAGAGATGGGATCAACACACTTGATTTAATAATTTTAAATTGCTCGATTCTGGAGATTATCCTCATGGAAATCAATTTTACCAACACATTTCGTTATATCAGGTTTCTAACAGCTGTGAAAATGTTGAGAATCACTCGTTTTTTTAAAAACATCAAGACGCTACGTTTCATGATGACGATAGTCCTGAAGACTATAGCTCCTTGTCTATATTTGATCACCCTTTTGTTTCTCTTTAATTATGTTTATTCGTTGGTTGGGATGCAGCTTTATGCTGGGATCCTCAATGAAAACGATTCTCGATATTCTCTAAACAATTTTGACACTTTTTGGGTCGCGTTTTTGACGGTTTTTAATTTGATCACATTAAATAATTGGAATGACACTTTAGGGATTGTTTTTCAATCATCAGCTGGCAAATTAATTAGTGTGTTATTTATTATTTCATGGATAATATTTGGCAATTTCATCTTATTAAATATTTTGCTGGCAATTATTTTGGATGGATTTACAGAAAATCTTGAAAATGAAAATAAAAATTATTTGCTGGATGAGGAACAGCAAGTTTTAGAAGAAGAGGAATTGAAAAACAAATTTTTGTCTGATCAAGAATTGACCATATTGTTGCCAAAAGGAGCAAGAGAAGCTTTCATGGATGAATTGACCAAACATTATGTGAAAACTATTAAGATGAACCCAAAAGAACAAGACAAAGATACTCAATTAATAGCCAATTTGATCATGGAGAGTCAAAAAAAGAGAGAGAAAAATGTTGAAAGAAACAAAGAAAGTAATGAAGCTTTATGTGGTGATTCTTTGTATTTCTTTCATAAATCAAGTTTATTGAGAAAAAAAGTAATTAAAATAGTTTATGATAGAAATTTCAATTTGTGTGTGATGATCTCTGTGATTATATCTTGCCTTATTATGATCGGAGAAACTTATGCTGATAAAAACACCAATGACAACTATGATATAACTGTTATTTTAATGCTCAAGATTTTAAACAGTCTCTGTTTAAGTGTCTTCTTTTCAGAGATGTTTTTGAAGATAATTGCCTTTGGATTTTTCTTGAATCAGAAAAGTTATTTAAGGAAAGGTGAAAACATAATGGATGTTTTGATCGTTTTTAGCTATTTACTTGATTTGTTCCTTTATGAAACTCCTTATTCGGAATTAAGCATCACAAATGTATCAAAATATATTTATATTTGTTTAAAAAATTAATGCATTTTAAGATTGTTAGAACCTTGAGGATTCTAAGACCTTTGAAAATCCTTTCAAGCTATTCGAATTTAAACCTAGTGACTTCTGCTTTATTTGAATCAGCGATTGGGATTTTTAATTTCTTATTGTTGTTGGTCACAATTTGGCTCACCTATGGAGTTTTGGGAATAATTTTGTTCCGGGATCGATTTGGATATTGTCAAAATTACACACAATTTAACGTTGGAAAAGATGCCGTAAATTTTTAAAATCTAAAATTTTTTATTTTCTTTAGTGTCCACAAAATGAATGGATTGTTTATCCTTTTAACTTCGATAACATTGTCAATGCTTTCTTGACTTTATTTGTATTAAGCACCATTGATAATTGGACGGAAATTATGTATGTTGCTGTCAACTCGGATCTTGCAATAAATGTTATCTTCTTTTTTTTTTAATTTAGTAACAAATAAATTTTTTTGGAAGGGTCCAAGCGAGTTTAACAATCAATATTCAGCCTATGTTTTTTTCTTAAGCTTCATTTTTTTAGGAACACTTTTTCTTATCAATATATTAATTGGCATTATTTTTTACAATTTCACAATGTCCTCAAGGCGTTTTAAGCATAAATTCCTTACAGAATCTCAAGTATCATGGTTAAATCTTCACAAGTCAATTTTGCTGGCTGAGCCCCATTTTCTTTATCGGAAACCGGCACCCAGAACATTAAAATATTATATTTATGTTCTCGTTAGAACCAAATTTTTTAGATATTTCATTTATATCTGTTTGGTTTTAAATTGCATAATTTTGGCAATGCCTTATGAAGATTCTCCTTTCAGCTATAAAAGATTTTTATATGAAGTTCAAATTTCATTTGATTTAATTTTGATTTTGGAGGCATTTATAAAGATTTTTGCTTTAGGTTATTATTCTTACATTTATTCCCTTTGGGGCAAATTTGAATTATTTATCATGTGCACTGCATTGGCTGATCTTGTGATTCAATCTTATTTTTATGTTTATTTGGAATATCTCAAAATCGGAGATCAATTTGTCAAGGGACTGAGAATTTTACGGGTTTTAAGGTTAGGGAAACTTATAAATCAAAAAAAAGGTATTGAAAGATTGATTAGAACTATAATAGTATCATTGCCGATGATGTTCAATATATTTGTTCTACTTTTGGTTGTGTATTTTGTATTTGGGATGTTTGGTTGCTATTATTTTGGAGATATATCAGAAGGAAACACCATTAACAGATACATCAATTTTAAAAATTTGGCTTATTCTATCTTAACATTGATAAAAGTTTCAACTGCTGATGATTGGGGCTCTCTTATGTTGGATGTTATGAATAGCAAAACGAATTGGAGTTGTCTTTTTTTCGTTGTTTTTTACATTTTGACATCTTATTTATTGATCAATTTATTCATCTTGGTGTTGATTTCCCAATTTGAAAATTATTGTTTGAATCCTGAAAATCCAGTTCATAGCTTCAATGATCATTTGGAAAAGTTCCGAAATACATGGTCGTTGTTAACGGTAAGAAATCAAGGTGTTAAAATTAAGGCCACAAACATTGTTGATTTTCTGAAGACTTTAAAACCTCCTTTAGGTGAATAAAAACACATTCTTAAACTATTTCTAATGTTTTTTTATAGGCTTTCCCAGAGATGAAGAAACAGATAACATTTTAAAGGAAATTGCAAAAATGAAACTATATATGTTATTATTTTAAGTTTTATTTTTAATATTTTTTTTTAAAGAGATTCTCAAAGCTGTATTTATTTTAATGAAATGTTGTTTTGCGTGTTAAAAAGAACTTATCGAACACAAATTGATTGCCAAAAAAACGAATTGGCAAAAAAGGAAATTCGTAATATTGAACAAAGCACTAGGTTAAAACTTCACATAAAAAAGAAAACTCTAGTATTTTATGATTTTTTTCTCAAATTAATTAAATCTTTATTAGAAAAGAGAATCTTTAAGAAAATTATCATTAAATTGCATGAGTTACTTAGAACACATTGTCAAAAAAGTGAGAATTTATAATCCATTAACAACGTATTTCTACTCCAAAATGTTTTTTTATACTTGGAGACATTATTCAAATTTGACATTTGACAAATTGTCTTTATTTGAGTATGAAAAAAAAATATATTTCGAATCAAGTGACTCAGAAGAGGACAAGTGCCAAATACCTGAAAGATTTCCTCAAAATCCTCATCCAAGTCTTAACTTGCGCCCAAATAAGTTCAATGCGTTTGAAATTCCAATTAAAAATATATTGAGTCCTTTAAGGACTCTTCCAAACATCATTATTACTAAAATGGATTAAATAGAAATTTAGCTTACCAAATTAAAAAATAAGAGTGTATTTTTTTGATTTTTTGCAAAATTTTTTTTTTTTTGTTCATCCTTAAATAATAATATAATGAAACTCCTAAATTGAATTTTTTTAGAAGAAAAAAAAAGCAAAAATTCCTATTCATTGCTTACAAGTGATACGAATAAATATAAACATTTTAATTAATGGTTCTAAGAACGAAATCAACAGCATTTTCCCTTCGAATTTCCCTTAATATTTTGTATTGAAATGGCTTTTTCTTCATTCAACAAGTTCAATTTATTGTTTTCTGAAGCTTTCATCAGAATTCTTTCATCTTTTAGTATCATAGTTGCTATCTGCAAGAAACTGTCTTCCACATTGCTAGCATCCTTTGCGCTGGTTTCAAGAAAAGGCATGTTATATTTTTCGCTTAACTCTATCCCTTCTTCTGTTGTGACAACCCGGTCCAAGTCTATTTTATTTCCAACCAACAGTTTCACAACCAAGCCATCTGTTGTCTCCTTATCAATTTGATTCATCCATTCCCCGACGTTTTCAAACGATTTTCTTTCACTGACATCATAAACCAATATTATCCCCATTGCTCCTTTATAATATTGTCCTGTTATAGATCTGAACCGCTCATGACCTGCTGTATCCCAAATTTCAAGTTTGATTTTTTTATTTAAAAGGTCAACGTATTTGGTTTTTACATCTATTCCAGCATTTCCCATAAGATAGGGTGAAAACTTGCCCTCTGAAAATCTAATAAGTAAAGAACTTTTGCCAACATTTGAATCACCGATTAGAAGCAATTTTATACAATAGTCACTGTATTGTTTAGTTGAGAATGTACGGAGAGAACGGGTTGATCTGATGTTCTGAGGATCTGTAATTAAGTTTTCGTTAGTGTATTCATTTTTGGAGGGGGCCTTATTCATAATGAAAAGTTCTGGAGAACTTAATTAATAAATTTTATATTTTTTTCATTTTTTTTGTTTTTGTTCTCTTAAGAGTTATAATATTTTATTTTTTTTGATAAAAAAAAACAACATTTCATTTTTTTTTTTGAAAATTTTATTAATTAGTTAATATATAGATTCTAGCTAAAAAATTGCAAAAAACCCTAAAATTTCTCTTCTTTGAGTATTAATTTCATTGATAATGCAATATTTCATGAAAAAACTATTACTTTTTTTTCCTTTTGGACACTTTTAATGATGTCAACTCTTTGCCAAAACAAGGCCATTTTTTTTCATTCTGAAATTAGAAGGAAGAAACTAGAATCCAGATTTAATTTCAAAAGATGTGAATCTCCCAAAATGCGATCCATCAAAATAAAAAATTTGGCTATATCTCCTTTATTAGATGAAGATCAAATGCGTCAAATTTTTGAGGAATTTGAAAAAACTGCCAAAAATAACATTCCACAGAATATGCAAAACCTGATCATAAAAATAAGAGCCTATTATATTTATGATAAGGCAAACATGAAACTTATGAAGAACTTCATAGTAAAATTAATTGATTTTAGCTTTGGATTGAAGCCAATGGAAACTTATGAAGACTTGGTGTATGAATGTTCTTGGATTTTGATAAATTATTTGGGATTCGAAGAATGTGCTCTTGATGTATTGACCATTGAAAAGTTATGCCAATTTTTTTTAGCACAGATCACTTATCAAAACACTAAATTTCAAAAAGAGGTTTTTATATTAAAATTTATGAGTGTTTTAATATTAGATCAGGGCTTATGGGGAGTGTCCAATCTTCTAGCTGACAGCCAGGTTAAAAACTTTAAGGTTTTCCAAAAATTTGATTTCTTCGCTGTTTTAATTGGATATTATTGGAATAATATTGTCAAAATAGATGTCCTTATGATATTTCTATGGTGCTTCTATAATTGGTTGTTAACTGAGAGATGTCTAGAAGAAAACAAAGTGAAAAATAATTTACAAAAATTTTTCTAAATTTTAATTTTTTTTCAGGTTGAAATAATCTCTTTGATGGTCAAAAAAATTTTGATGAATCATTACAAATCGATAAATATAGTCAAGAAATGCCTGAAAATTTTATTAGCAACTTCACTGAAGATGAAAATGGAAGACTATTTTATTGATCCTTATGAAATATTCATCGAGAAAAACTTAATTTCTTTGAAAGAAACCATGAAAATTGTTAAAACAAACCAAAACATTAAAGTTATAGGAATGACCTTAAAATTGCTGGCTATTTTAGCCGCAGGAAATAGCAAAACTACACAAGTTACTGAAAAAATTTATATTTTGTTTGTTTAATTTTAGATAGTTATTGTTCGAATTGGGAGCTTTGGAAGTGTTGAAAATATTGAGCGAGCACTCAAATAAAAAAATTAAAAAATCCATTTTTTCGATCCTTTTCAATCTCAGCAAATGTCCTTCAAACCAACTTCAATTTTTTTTTCAGGATCTGCCAGTTTTGAGTTATCTGTTTTTGAAATCTATTCGAGAAGAAGACAAAAATGTGAGATTATTTTTTTTTGCAAATAAAATTATAAAATTACTTTAGAATAAAGTTAATTTCCTGTTGATTTTGATGAATATATGCAACAACTCAGATGGTTTTCAAATAAAGCAATTGGTGAAAATGGGAATTATGGAAGTGATAATAGAAAATTTGCGTGAGGAAAATGCAGATGTTGAAGTTTTCAGTTATTTGTTGGTGTCTTTGAGGAATTTGTTTGAATGGGGAGAAGTTGAGATGAGTTCTAAACATTTGAACGAAAACCCTTTTGTTAAGATGTTTGAAGAATTAGGTGGTCTCACTATTTTAGAGCAAAATAATTGCTGGTCTGAAGAATTTAGTTTAGAAATAGAAAATATATGTGAAATTTATTTTTAAAAAAAAACTCATGGAAAAAAAAAAAAAATTTTTGGTCAGAAAAAAAAAATTTTAAAATAGAAAAAAAAAAATTTGTAATCTGTTCTAATAAAAATACTAAAATTATTTTGTCAGAAAACCAAAATTCAAATTTTCTTATGCAAATGCAAATAATACAAGAGGTTCCCTCTGATAGATCAAACTTTAAAATGTCCACCAACAAAAGGGATTATAATGAGTTTAAAAAAGCAATGTGGGAAGGCAACCCCCAGGACCATGCTTTGAATAATTCTTTTAAAAGAATGAAGCTCATAGAAAACAATGTGATAATTCAAAAGATGGTGAAACCAGAAAAGCAAATGAAAGGAACTGAAGATGCAAATGAAATTCCCAGGCATCTTCAAGAAAAAACCACTAATGAATATGAATCCAACAATGTTTTTTTGCGAAATACTTATCTAGAGTATTTGTATCGATGCAAAGATCAACAAAAATTTATGAGTGAAAATAAACAGGAAATAAAAGAAAATGATGTGACACAAAAAATTTACGATTTTTATAGAGATGAAAAAATGAGACTTTATTTTGCCCGAATGGAATTTGGCCAGAAAATGCAATTGGAATAAAGAATATATCTACATTAAACTCTTCTTTTTGTTTTAAAATCTGTGTCTCGAAAACATGTTTTTATATTTTGAACTTAATTTCGAAACAAAGGAAAAAAAATATTATGAAATTGGTTTATTTCATTAATTCGCAATTCCTAGAAAAATTCAAGTTTAAAAGAATCTCAGGCTAGAGAAAAAAACAAAGAATTTTCCAATGAAATTTAAAAGCTTCTCTTTTATCAAAATATTCGGATCAAAACAAAAATTCTTTAATTATCTCTCACTCAAATATTCGTCAGAATTTATAGAAGTTCCCAAGTTCCACAAATACCTACTTAAACTTTAACTAGAATCGAATGGAGACAAATTCTTCATTAAGTATAATCAAATTAGAACACGAGGGGAAGATTTTTAGATTATCTGAAGTTCCAAAATCGCTTGATGACTTAGTTGAGGTGTCTAACAGATATTTTCCTGATTTCAAAGATCTTCCTGAAAATTCTGTTCAAATTACCTGCAAATCAACACAAAATGACGACCTCTTTCTAAACTCTCAGGATAAATACATCGAATGTCTTCAAGAGTTCGTCTTGAACAAAGCCAAAGCAATAAAATTTGTATTAAGAAAAAAAAAAGCAATGGATGCTAGATCAGTGAAACGTTCTTCCTTTAATATGAACGATGAAAAGGAAACCTTTGATACTGAGTTAAAGAGTAGCTTATGTATAGAATGCTCAGAAAACTTCGGCACTGCATTGGATAAAGAAATGATTTGTGAAAAATGCAAAGCTATTTCTAAAGATGTTCTGAAAAAAATCACTAAGTCATTATCACCTCCAAGTAATTGCAGTTGTTATACTGTGTTTAGGAAAAACTCATATACATGCCATTTTGAAGAAAAAAAGAGAGAAACAATATGCCCGAAACAGTTATTTTTGAAAAGTGCTGAATACCGAGCAAAAATTCTTTGTTCAAATGAAAACCAATTTACTTTTCATAATTTGAAAAAAAATGAGGGATATGAGCTTAAAATCAACTTTTTCAATAGTGGGAATAGAAAATGGCCAAAAAATATGAGACTTAAATGCATCAGCGGGATTTTCGAAGGTTTTGAAGTCGATGTGAAACCACTTGATATGCAAGAAAGTTGCGAGGTCAATATACACCTGGAATCCCCCGATGAATGTGGAAGATTCAATTTAGCTTGGAGGCTATGTTATCAATTTGGAGGAAAGCTAAATTATTTTGGACCTCGGGTAGTCAATGAAATTTATGTTTCTGATTTGTAAATAAGAAAGGAACACATTTTGCTTTTTGTAATTAAAGACTTTCTGAAAGTTCTTAACAATTCGAATTAATTTGTTTTTTGTCATATAAAAGATGAAATATGTAGAAAAAAAACAACATTTTTAAAAATCTGTTATGAAATAATTTTTTTTCAAAATGTTTATTTTTTATTCATGGAATACATAAATGTTTTAATTTATGAAAAAATCATAAAATTTAAAAAGTTTTTA
>Ga0302186_10003091_pt1 | contig 12413 bp, 6 predicted proteins | sample II_Bog_E1_2_FD_198782 | JGI IMG/M metagenome (GOLD analysis project Ga0302186, IMG submission 198782) | Peat permafrost microbial communities from Stordalen Mire near Abisko, Sweden - II_Bog_E1_1 | ecosystem: Environmental > Terrestrial > Soil > Wetlands > Peat | place: Sweden: Abisko, Stordalen... | reverse complement strand
CAAGAAGGTTATATTGGCGGATGACACTTTGGAAGAAAGGGATGATGAAGATCTGAAGCAGATTGGACAATCGGAAATACACTCAATGTGGATCTGTTCAAATATAAGTCCTCATGCTTATTTTGAACTTCGCTCATTTCTTCTTTTGCTTAGAGGTTTGTATTTGCAAGCTCAAGAGCAGGATCTGTTTCATAGGAGTGTTTTCCATTTTATTATCTCTGGTGTTTTACTTTGTTGTTTTACTTCATGTGCGCAGTTAAAGTCATTAAGACAATTTTGGTACGTTAGATTTTTATCTTATATATTAAATTATTAACATAAATGTTATTATAATCATTTCATAGTAATTTCAGACTCAAAGACCTTCATAATAATCATCTCCATCATGATCTCCTTGAAGAATGAGAAAGGAAAAATTGGGTTGGAGTTTTCATTTTTTATTTGGTTTTGAATAGAAATTAAGAACTTATAGTTGGTTTGATTGTTGAGGAAAAATTAAGCGAATTTTATATTTTTTTTTTTTTAAAGGAAAGATTTGAAGAATTGTCAAAATCAAATTAATTTAAAAATTTAGTAGGGAAAAATTTAATTTGAAACAAAAAAATTTTTTTACATAGTTTTGAAAAAAAAAAAAAAAATTTTTAAAATATGATGACAACAAAAAACTTAATTAAATTTTTTTTTTGTTTTTTACTTAAAAAAAATTCTTTTAATTAAATTTTTTTCTCATTACGGTTTCCAAATCCCTTATAAATTAGAATGTATTTTTTGGCTTTAAGCCTAAAAATGCACGAATTTTAAAGGCAGTCTTTGATTTTATTTGCTTACAGCCTCTTGAGATACCAGAGCTAAAGGTTTTCGAAGAGGGGTTATTGTTAATAAACTTCACAGGAGCAGAGTAAGTTTTTGAGGGTTCATCGTTTTGATGAAAATTAATTATCTTTTGTCTCCGCTCACCTGCCCTGTCCAACACGTTTTCAACATTATTGTGCGTGAAGTACTTGTTATAACTCTTCATTCGTTCAAATTCCCCATAAAACTGATCTTTCTTTTCATTGGTTGTGCTCGTCAATGAGCTTAGAATGAGTTCCTCTGTATTTTCTGCCTCCGTGTTCTCTACTGCCTTCAAGAACTCCTCTTCATTATTATCAATTTCCTTTGGTGATGCTGAGAGGTTTTTGAGAAAATTCTTCCGAGCATTATTTTTTTTAATGATCTTCCGTTTATAATTGTTTCTATCTTGTTTGCTTCTACTTAGCGCAAGATAGTTCGCAAGGATCTTCTCCTTATCGAATGTTACACGAATCTTCGGACATTCTTCAATTGAATGGCCAAATTTCCCACAAGAAACACAACTCACTTGAATATCTTTATGATTTTCATAAACTTGCATTTTATCTCTTATCATGCAGAAGGTCTCGAAATCCTCATCATTATTCTTCAGAACTCTGAGGAATTCATCGCGATCTAATGAAAATACAGTCGAATTAGTTAAAGCTCTAGCAAAAGTCTCCCTCGGTGTGTTTTTGAAGAATGAAACTTCCCCGAAGAAGTCCCCACCCTTCAATATTTTCAATGATTTCTTGTATTGATCATTATCTTTATAAAGCTCTACCTCTCCATCTTTAATAAAGAGCAATTTCGGTGGAAATATCATATCTTTCTCATTATAAATGACCTCTCCCGATAGCAGTTTGTTTTCTTTGATCAAAATGAGTGCTTTATTCAATGTTGATTTAGAAAAGTTCTGTTGCAAAAAAGGAACTGACTTGAATAAAGACTTAGTTAGATTAAGAAAGAACTCTTCCTTTAATTTCACCGATAACAGGTCTATGAGTTTCTTGGGGTCATGTTCATCCAAAGACGGGTGTTCCTTAGAGAATTGTGATTTGAAATAGGATTTTATTTTGAATTGGAGATTTTTATCGATTTTCTCATCATTGAAATATTGCGATAATTGTTTCATTTGTTTCAACCTAGAAATCTTTAAAAGCGTGGAATCAAAGTTCAAAAACATCATTTCCTTAAGGAAATATGTGAAAATTATCAAAGTGAAGAGACTGAAAATCATGCAAAAACCCCGTTCAAAAGTATTCAACTCAGGAGTCTGTTGATTGTTTAAACGGTTGTTAGTGAAAAAGCTAATGAAATATAAGGATTCGAAGTATTTCAAAGTCAAGGATTTATTTGAAAGACCTGCCGAATCAATCCAATTAAATCGCTCATGATTTTGAGAGAAATCGCTTATTAAGTACCAGAGACAAGCTGAGATATGAACGAAAAGGAGGATTTTGAGAATAATTTTGATCAAACCGATGAATTTGATGTTTTTTCTGTCGAGTATTAGGAAATCCTGTATTTTCTTCTCAAGATAACAGCAGTTTTTCGTTCTGATATAAAACAAAAGTCCGAGAAAGGAAAACTTTTGCATGCCTTGTGAAAAAAGCGAGACGAATAAGAAAGCCAGACTGAGGAAATCTTTGAAGAAATTGAGATTTTTGAGGTATTTCAGTCGAATCGTATGGAGGTTGTCGATTAATTCGCCTTGTGCATAATAAAAAGTGTTGAAATTTAAGAAGATTTCAAGTAAAAACATGGCCAAAGCGAAGCTATTGAACAAATTGTTTCCCATGATCTCGTAACTCAGGCAAATATTGAAGGAAATCTCAAAGGGTATGATCATGAAGTAGAGGTTGGTTAATAGAAGGACAAGAAAATTGAATATAAAGCGGAAAAAGCTTGTTGGTGCGAAAACCTCTGAGATTTTTGAAAAAATTTGATTTTCGAAAAAACTCTTCATTTTAATAAAAAAAGTTGATTTTGATTTTGAGCTTTGATTATAAGGAAAAAAGGCCAAATCGTTGATTATTTTGCTTTGAAAATCGTCGATTTTCGTTATTTTGGCTCTAATTTTGATATTCTCAGCTGGATTTTTGATTTCTGTGCATTTAATGAGGTTTTTCTCATTTTCCAAGGATTTTCTGATAGTTTCTGAATGGTTTTTTATTAATTCAGGTGTCTCATCAATAACATTTAATTTGGCTAGACAGGAGGGTTTGGCAGTAATTGAGGGGAAATTGTGGATTTCTTTGTAAATTGCAAGACTTTCGATGTCTTCATCGCAGAAAGGAGTAGGGGGGGTTACTAAGAAAATAAATATAAAAATTAATTTAATGGGAAAATGTAAAACAGTTATAGTTTTGCAATGGGAAATTGGTATTCTTCACTTTAAACGAAAAGTTCTGATCGTTAGATTGAGTTTGTTGCAATGATGGGGTTTTCTCAAATTTTTCTGGAAATTGTTTGTTCATAAGTCTAAAATACTTGGATTTTTGTTTTTGTATAGATTTTAATTGTTAAGAGAAGCCTATTTGTTCTAAATAAATAAATAAATAAATTAATTTTAAAATGTGAATTTTTTTACGTTGATTTCATAAATTCAATTCAAAATATACCTAAAAAAAAACCATGTCAATACTTTCAGGGTTTAGTTTGGGAGGAGGAGGCTTTTTCTACCACAACTAACCGAGTTACTTTCAGTAGATAAATCACCAAGAACATGACATACCATGAAATTCGCAGCATAGAAGCTGGAGACAAACAAGAAAAATACATTGAAAAATAGAACAAATTTGCTTAAAGGAGGCTTTTCAATGCTAATTGCGGAAACTTCTTCCTGATGTCAAGTCATGAAGAAATTTTCGAATATAGATCCATCATTGGAAGAGTATTTCCTTTTTATTTTCATTAATTTTTGTTGTTTCCATTTTTCTTGAGATTTTAAGACTGGATTTTTCAAAAATGACCATCTTTTAAAAAAACCTACTTCTTCTTTATGCAAAAAAAAAGAAAACTTTTTAGGAAAAAAAAACCAACTTTTTTAAATATATCCTCTTTTAATTTTTAAAAAATAAAAATAAACACCTACTCAAAAACCCATTTGAATATAAAAAAAACCCATTTTCAAAAATTTTAATTTTTGTGAGAAAAATGAAAAATAAACCCTAAAAAACCTAAAAAATATGTTTTATGTTGAAATTTCAAACAATTTTTTTTTGTTTCTTTCGTTTAAACTCTGATAAATTCTTCTTTTTACTTCTCATCCTTCGCATTCAACCATTTCGAATGCATATCGATCAAAGTGGGTTCTTCTCTGGTTTCTCCCCACATATCCGGTGTCAAGTACATATACGTTTCTTCGAGTGCCGCGAAGGTTGCCTTCAAGAAGTTCCCCTTTGTCTTGGTGTTACCTTGACTGCTCGTATAACAATCCTGAATTCCTGCGAATTGCAAAATTTTCTTCGGAGTAGGGGCTCCGACAATACCAGTTCCTCTAGGAGCTGGGATAAGTCTGACTCTAACCGATCCTCCTTTCCCTGTGACTTTGGTAGGTACGGTATGAGGTTTCCCTATCTTATTGCCCCAATACCCTCTTCTAACTGGGACTAGATTCAACTTGGCATCTAGAATGGCTCCTTTGATGGCTCCCTGGACTTCTTTAGAGCATTTGCACCCGAGACCTACATGACCATCTGTGTCTCCAACCACTACGAATGCCTTGAATCTGGTTCTTTGACCGGCTTGGGTCTGTTTTTGCACGGATTTGATCTCCATGACCTCATCCTTTAGCTTTTCCTTGAAATAATAATCGACAATTTGGCTTTCTTTGATGGGGATGGAAAAACGAAAGATCTCTTCAATTTGACCCACTTTGCCTGCCTTCACGAGACGACCGAGTTTGGTCACTGGGATCCATTCTTCTTCTTCACGTTTACGAGGAGGACCTCCTCTTTTACCGCCTCGACCGCCACGATCGCCGCCACGACCGCCACGATCGCCGCCATGACCGCCACGATCTCCGCCTGCACCGCCACGACCGAAGCCACGCTTCTCCTTTGGTGGTGCTTCTTGGGGTTGAGGTTCTGCCATTTTTTGATGATGGTGTGAAAGATTTAAAAAATCACGAGATGTGTATTTTTTTATAGTTTGGGGGTGTTTAAGAGAAAGATATAGTTTTTTGAGATCTGGATATTTTTCAGTTTTGATACAAATTTTTATTTTTTAACTAAATATAATTAGTAGTTGTTTGAAAGAAACGCTCGGATTTTCATATAGGCAGCCTTTAATTTTAATTGGTTACCACCTCTTGAGATTGTGGAGTTGTAAGTTTTTTCAGAATTGGGGTTCTTGTTAATAAACTTCACTGGAGCAGAGTAAGTTTTTGAGGGTCCTTCTTCGTATTGATGAAAATGAATTATTTTTTGTCTTCTTTCATTAGCCATGTTCAATACGTTTTCCACGTTATTATGCGGAAAGTACTTGTTATAACTCTTCACTAGTTCAAATTCTCCGCTAGAAAACAATTGTCCTTCCTTTTCAAGAATCAAATCTGAAAATTTCTTCTTTTCTTTTCTTATGCTCACAAATGAGTTTCTCAGAATGAGTTCCTGTATATTTTCTTCAGAGCTCTCTGAATCCGGAAAGAACTCCTCCTCTTCATTCTTATGACCTTCTTTGGGAGATGCTGATAGGTTCTTGAGGAAATTCTTTCTAGCATTAGAATTTTTATTGATCTTCCGTTTATAATTGTTTCTATCTTGGGTGCTTCTCCTCAACAAAAGATAGTTTTTAAGGATCTTCTTCTTATCAAATGTGAGAATAATCTTCGGACATTCTTCAAATGAATGGCTGAATCTCCCACAAGAAACACAACTCACTTGAATATCTTTATGATTTTCATAAACTTGAATTTTATCTCTTATCATGCAGAAGGTCTCGAAATCCTCTTCATTATTCTTTAGAACTCTGAGGAATTCATTGCGATCTAATGAAAATATTGTTAAATTGCTCAAAGCTCGAGCAAAAGTCTCTCTTAGTGTGTTTTTGAAGAATGAGACTTCACCGAAGAAATCCCCACTCTTCAATATTTTCAAGGATTTCTTGCTTTGCATATTATCTCTATAAAGCTCCACCTCTCCATCCTTAATAAAATGCAGTTTAGGTGTAAATATCATATCTTTCTCCTTATAAATAACTTCTCCTGGTGCTAATTTGTTTTCCTTAATCAAATGTAGTATTTCTTTCAATGAAAATTTCGAAAAATTCTGTTGTAAAAAAGGCACTGACTTGAATAAAGACTTATTGAGATTCAGAAAGAACTCTTCCTTTAATTGGGGAGATAAGAGATTTATCAGTTTCCTAGGGTCATGTTCCAGAAAAGAGGGAGGTTCCTTCTTGAATTGAGATACGAAGTAGGATTTTATCTTGAATTGGAGGTTTTTATCAATTTTCTCATCTTTGAAATATCGTGACAATTGTTTCATTTGTTTCCGCTTAGAAAGTTGTGAAATCGTCGAATCGAAGCTGAAAAATATCATTTCTTTAAGGAAATATGCGAATAGTGTCAATGTGAATAGACTGAAAATCAGGCAAAACCCGCGTTCCAAAGTATTTAATTCTGGGTTCTTTTGATTGTTCAGACGATTGTTAGTAAAGAAACTAATGAAATATAAGGATTCAAAGTATTTCAGAGCCAAAGATTCATTGGAAAGACCTGAACAATCAATCCAATTCAATAGCTCATGATTTTTAGATAAATCGCTTGTTAAATACCAGAAACAAGCTGAGATATGAACAAAAAGGAGGATTTTGTGAACAATTTGGATCAAAGCGAGAGGTTTTATGGTTTTTCTATCGAGAATTAAGAAATCTTCTATTTTCTTCTGGAGACAAGCGCAGTTCTTCACTCGGAAATAGAACAAAAGGCCAAAAATAGAGAACTTTTGTATGTCATATGAAAAAAGCGAAGCAAATAAATAAGTCAGACTGAGGAAATCTTTGAAGAAATTGAGATTTTTGAAGTATTTTAGGCGAATAGCTTGGAAGTCATCGACTAATTCGCCTTGAGAATAATAAAAAGTATTGAAATTTAGGAAGATTTCGAATAGAAACATGGCCAAGGCGAAACTATTGAACAAATTGCTTCCCATAATCTCGTAACTGAGGGAAACATTAAAGGAAATCTCAAAGGGTATCAAAATAAAGTAGAGGTTTGTTAATAGAAGGATGATAAAATTGAATATAAATCGAAAGAAACTTGTTGGGGCAAAAACCTCGGAGATTTTTAAGGAAATTTGATCTTCGAGAAAACTCTTCATTTTAATGAAAACGTTTTGTTTTGATATCACTGTTTTATTATTTAACAGGCTTTTGCTTGAATTAAAAAAGGTCAAATCATTGATAATTTTGCTTTGGAAATCATCGAGGTAAAGGTTCTTAGCTGTTTGGATTTTCTCAAATGGTGTTTTGATTTCAATATTTTTTATTAGGTTTTTATCAGTTTCTAATGATTTTATTGTCTTTTCTGTAGGATTTTTTATTAATTCCGGGATTTCAATAACATTTAATCTGGGTTGTGAGGTGATTTTGGCTGGAAAGGAGGGTTTGGCCGTAATTGAGGGGAAATGATGAGGTTCTTTGTAAATACCGAGGCTTTCAATGTCTTCATCACAGAAAGGAGGGGGTGTGACTAGACCAAAATAAAATTTTAAAAAATAAATTTCCTGAGAAAAAGTCAAAAACCGTTTTCTGTTTGCATCGAGAAATCTGTCGTTTTCATTGGTTTAAACGCAAAGGTTTTATTAAAAGAAGATTTTAGTTGCAATGAGAGGGTTTTCTCAATTTTTTGTGGAGATTTGTTCATAATTTAAAATAGTTTATTCAGGCCTTATAAATTTAATTTCATTTAAGAAGATGAATTTTCTCACTTGAACTTCAAATCAAATCCCCAATAAATTTTTTAAAAAATCATATCCTTCCCAAATGAACCCCTATTACAACTCCCAAATCCTCAAAGACATCGGTTCCCAAATGTTGACTTATATTTCCTCAACCCTTGCTTCCATCTCCCAATCCCCAATCAACCCTCATGTTTCCCCTGGCTTCCTAAAGGAACAACTGCCACAGGAGCCTCCAATGGAAGGCACCCCTCTACCTGTCCTTATCAAGGAACTTGATGATCTAGTAAAGCCAGGCCTAGTTCTAACGAACCATCCCATGTATTTTGCTGAGATGACTGGGCAAATCAGTGAGAACACCATATTATCAGAGATATTCATCAATGCATTCCATACTCCAGGGTTCAGTTGGGAGGCTTCCCCAGCACAGACTGAACTTGAGAATATTTTGATGGATTGGTTCGCGGAATTGACTGGACTCCCTGAGAGATTCCTCATAAAAAATGAAGGCGGAGGCGCTTTATCAACCACAACTACGCATAGTTATTTTCATTCGATAAATGTCGCCAAATTCAAGAAGATGGAAAAGCTCAACATTGATTTTCTCAATGAGGACACCTTGAAATTCGTAGCCTATTTCCCAGAAATCAACAGAAAAAAGGCTCTGAAAGCTTTGAAAATGAAGGAAGTGACCGAGTTTCGTGAGATATCTATGGTTTTTGATGCTAAGGCTCAGAATTATCAGATGAACTGTGATCTTCTTGAGGAAACTATCCGAAGAGATATCGAAAAAAGATTGATTCCTTTCTGGTGTGACAGCAGTCTAGGCTCTGAAGGGCTTTGTAATATAGATGATCTTGAGAGAATCGGACAAATTTGCTTAAAATATGGCTTGGCTATGAATATCAATGCCAATTGGGGAGGCTTCTTCCTGATGTTAAGTAAATATAAGGAGGTTTTTCATAAAAGTCTTGAATATGCTGATTTCATCCTCATGAATGGCCGATATTTGATGGCTGGAGGATATACAGGTTTCATGTATTTTTCTGATAAAATGCTCTTTCGGAAGTCAGTTGGGGGGTTGATGGGCTATCCCATGGTAGATCTCACATTGAAGAAGAAGAATGTGATGCATATGAAGGATTTCTCAATAGGTTTCGGGAAGAGATTCAACAATTTTAAGCTCTATTTCATGATGAGGAGGTTGGGAGCAGAGGGGGTGCGTAGGTTTCTTGAGAAGAAGGTGGTTTTGGGTGGGATATTTGAGGAAAATTTAAGGAAAATAGAGGGTTTTGAGATAAGACAGAAGAATGATTTTGGAGTGATATGTTTTAGAGGGAAGTTTAAGGATTTCAATAAGGGGAATGAGGTGCTTCTGAATGAGGTGAATAGAGATAGTGTTAGTGGAGTGATTGGAGGGGTGAAGATAGGGGAGGAGTTTATATTACGGGTCAGTGTGAATAATGACAATACTGAGGAGGAACATATTATAAGGATAGTAGGAAAAATAAAGGAGGCTTATTTAAAGATGGGGGATAAATATTAATTAAAACGTGTGGAAAAATGCATTTTTTTTATAAATAAAATCTTTGTAGCACCATTATGCTGTGAACAATAACTTAATAATATATAAATTTATAGAAAAATCACAAATTATTTCACCTTATATTCTCATAAATGGCTGAAGACTCTACCCTCAACCTAACTAACTTAAATGACCATTTTCTAGACCGGACAATAAATTCCTCAAATAACATACGGCTTAAAAAACTCACGATTCAAGAAGTATATCCCTTTCATTTTTTTTTTTCTCTAAACATGACCTTAGGCTATAGTTGAAATTGGGGGGTTCAACCGTTATCAGATTCGTGTGTTTATTCTATTTGCTTTGCAATGGGCCATTGTCACGATGCTTTTGGTATCTGCGCCAGCAGTTTTTCTCAAGCCCATGTTTCTGTGCGATGGGAAGGAATGTTCTGAAGATGATGGTGGATGCGATCAACAGATTGTTGATCCCACTTCAGTAAATTCCATCTCAAAAGAGTTCGAATTATATTGTTCTCAACGATCTATTAGAGATCTAGCAGAATCCTCAGTGTTTTTTGGTGCTTTAGTTGGTAATTTCATCTTCTCCTTAGTTTCTATCAATAGGAAATCTCACATTGGGTTTTGTTGGCTTGTGGGGTCGATCGGATGTTTCGGATTATCATTTGCCCCGAACATCTATGTGTTTATGTTGTTTTATATCATGGCGGGATTCGGGTGCCTGACTGCGATTATGGTGCATTTCGCGATAATGAGCGAACAAGGAAGTAAATAAATTTTAATTTTAATGATAAATTTCGGTATCCTAGCCGAAAGATTCGCACAATTGGGCACTTTGGGATGCATGATTTCCTGGAGCATAGCAGAGATGTTCATCGCCTTGATAGTATATGAGATTCCTGATTGGAGGATCTCATTAAGATGGTTTTTAGGAGTGCCTGCTTTGGTTTTGAATGTGACATATTTCTTGATTTACGAGTCTCCAAAGTACAAAAATTGTTAATTTTTTTAAAAAAATTGCTTTGAAGGTTCATATACTTGAAAAACAAGAAGCAAGCTTTGGAAATTTTAAATAATATAGCCAAAATCAATAAGAAAGCTGTTTTGCCAGATGACGCTTTGGAAGAAAGGGATGATCAACATGTGAAGCAGAGATTAGACAATCGTAAATACACCATTGTGGATTTGTTCAAATATAAGTCGTTACGGGTTCCTACGCTCATTTTGATCTTTGCGCATTTCTTCGTGGAGTTGTTTTATTGGGGAACCGGGTTCGCTCTGCCATCTTTAGGCACAAGCATATATTTGAATATATTTTTATTCGGAGTGATAGAAATGGCTTCCTACCTAGCAGCCGGTTATTAAACTTTATTATTTCATTTGTGAGAGAATTTTTGCTTAGAGGTTTGTATTCGGAAGCTCAAGAGGAGGATCTGTTTCATAGTTATAGGGGCGCTTTGCACTTTACTATCTCTGGTCTTTTACTTCCTGAAGGTGCCGGATGATTGTGCTGATACCATGTGCGCAGTTAAAGTGATTAAGACAATTTTGGTTATGGTATGTTAATTTTTTATCTTATATATTAAATTATTAACATAAAAGTTCGCCAGAGGGCTTGTTTGTCTGAGTCTAACCATAATGTACGTCTATTTTAGTGAAATTTTCCCAACTTCAGTCAAAGGTATTGGGATTTTGATTACTTACGCTGCTGGATCTGTGGGTAAACTTGTTTCCTTTTAATTTTTGATTTTTATTGGGTAATAGGATCGCTGTCTGCTTCTTATGTGGTTGATTATGCTGAAGCCATCAATATTCCGGCTATGCTTTTCTTAGGGGTCTTGGTTGCCATACAAACTGTTATTTGTTTCTGGTTGAAGGAAACATTTGGCATAGAACGACAGGAACAGATCGAAGAACTCAAAAGCAGACATAATTCAAGAGTGGTTGTGCTTACGAAGGATGTATAATTAAAAAGATAATAATGTTGAGCTTTTAAATTATGGCATTTTTTTTCTTTTTTAATAAAAAATATTTTTATAATTAATTGCAAAAAAAAAATGTTTTTTTTTTCTTTGGGAATTGAAAAGAGAGGAATTGAAAAGAGAAATAATTTAAATATATTTGAGAATAAATTTTAAAAGTACTTAAATTGTATATAAATAATTAAATTTTTGAACAATCGCTTTAAAATTCTTTTCTTTTTCTTTTTACTTAAAAGAAATTGCATTTCAAAATTAATTATGAGAAATTAGACCGAAACATCTTTAATACAGAAAATTAGAGAATTATGCTTGATTTTGAGCTCCTCAATCTGTTCTTCACGCTCAATGTCAAAGGTTTCTTTCAACCAATAACAAATAACAGTCTCCATTGCTACAACAGCTCCCAAGAAAACCATAGGAGGAATATTAAAACTTTCTGCATAATCGACACCATAAGAAGCAGATAATGATCCTTTAGAATTCTCAATAAAAAATGAAAATAAATAACTATTACCAGCAGATCCTGAAGCATAACTAATCAAGATTCCAATGGCTTTGACAGATGTTGGGAAGATTTCACTGAAATAGACGAACATTACTGTCATATTGAGGCAAATGAGACCTCGAGCAAACTTAAGAATATTATTTGAACTTTCTATGATAGATAAAAAAATAGATTTACCATAACTAAAATGGTTTTAATGACTTTGATTGGGCAAATAGTGTCTATGCAATCATCCGGCACTTTCAATAAGTAAAACACGAAAGATAATATAGTGCAAATCACACCTATAACAATAAAGCATAGCCTTCTTTTTAATTTCCGAATACAAATTTCTTAGAAATGTTCTGTTTATATCATTTAAGAAACAGTTTTTGATAAAAAACCTGCTGCCAGATAGGAAATCATTTCGATCAACCCAAATAAAAATATATTTAAATATAAGCTTGTGCCTAAAAAAGGCAAGGCAAAACCAGTCCCCCAATAAAACAACTCCAGGAAAAAATGAGCAAATATCAAAATCAAAGTTGGAACTCTCAATGATTTATATCTGAACAAATCCACAATTGTGTATTTCCTAATATCCATTTTTTTTATTTTATGATCATCTTCTCTTTCCTCCAAAGCATCATTATGTAGCAAGGATTT
>Ga0302186_10003090_pt1 | contig 12414 bp, 14 predicted proteins | sample II_Bog_E1_2_FD_198782 | JGI IMG/M metagenome (GOLD analysis project Ga0302186, IMG submission 198782) | Peat permafrost microbial communities from Stordalen Mire near Abisko, Sweden - II_Bog_E1_1 | ecosystem: Environmental > Terrestrial > Soil > Wetlands > Peat | place: Sweden: Abisko... | reverse complement strand
ATAAAAAATAAAACATATTAAAGATTGGAAAGATTGAGTCTCGCCTCACATTAAAAAAAACCTTTTTTATGCATGGATATTAATTTTTCTTGTTTTTTTTTTTTATTCAATTGAATTTTTAATTTTCCATCTAAATAAAAAATGTTCATATATAAAAACATATATTATTTAATTTAAAACTCTCCATATATAATTAATTTCATGAAAATTCTCTCTTAGAACCTCATTCTTAACACAAATCTTAACTATAATGTGTAAATTTCTCCTTCCTCGAAAACTCCTTCAATTTATTCACATAAAACTGCTTGTCTCTTCCCAAAATTTCTTCAATCTGTTTTCCCAGCCTATTATTCATCTTTAAAATACTCAATTCCTCCTTTTTAAGTTTTTCATCTCTTAATTTCTCCTTATTTCTCATTCGAGATCGGTCCATTATCGGCACTAACAGCTCATTTTGAATCTTCTCCTTTAACACCATTTGCACTTTATTCATGTCATAATAAAGGAATGTCTTATCTTCATTTAAATCGCTTTTTTTGCTTAAAAGTTTATCAAAATCATCTAATTCTTCAGTCGTTTCTTCCTTTATATCTCTTAATTTCAATGCCCTTGGGTTCTCATTCATTCTTTGTACTGAGGTGCTCTTCGAACGAATGGTTTGTTTGAGTTTATCATAATCGTCGATTGCCTGAGATTCTATCTCATTGAGTAAATCTAAGTATTTCTTGGATTTTTTTGGGAAATCCTTGGGTTTTTGAGGAAGATCAAGGAAATTTAATGAGAAATCATTGGTATTGTCATTCATGTGAGTCTCTTCCCAGGAAAATCCATCGTTATTTTGGAAATAAGTTGATTTTTCAAGGATTTTGCTCGCATTATTCTTGGAATTTAGCTTGAGCAACTCTTTATCAAGTTTGAATAGATCTCTTTTCTTCACGTTTTCGGAATATGAATAAATATTGGGCAGTTTTGGTATTTGACTGTTCTTAAAGACCATTTAGATAATATAACAACTTTTGACAATTATGTTTTAAAAGAAATAAATTTTTGAAATTTATCAATAACAACAAAACAAACTTTAATTTTATAAAAAAAAAACAAAGGAAACTTTTAACAAATTTTCCTTTGTTTAAGCAACGAAGGAAACTTCGAGTTTATCAAAAACAACAAAGAAAGCCTTTGACAAATTATTTTCCCATTGTTTTTAAAGAAATTTCGAAGGAAAATTTTGATAAATTATTTTTTTCCTTTGTTTTTAAAGAAATTTTCGATTTTATCAAAATAAGGCAAATTATTTTTTTCCTTTTTTTTCAAAGAATTTTTAAAAAACAACAAAGGAAATTTATTGAATAAATATAACATGTGTGTTTAAAATGAAAAACTTTTTTCATTCAAAATCTTCATTTATTTTTAATTGAGCTGAATAATATCCTCTAAAATCTGTGATGTCAGAATTCATATTCTCTCCTTTTGGTAATCTTTCGAACCCTTTTTGCAAATTCCCCTCAAAATCCACTTTCAGAGAATGCAATCTCTTAACTCTTTCTTTCTTCACTAAGCTTTCTTTCGAAGAAGTTATTGAGCTTTCTTCAGTTTCCATTGGAATGATCAAACTACTGTCCATGAAATCCTTCAATTGATTTGATATCGGCCTGATGTCATGAACCTGAAATAGAAAGTCTTTTAATTTAAGAAGACCCTATATACTTTTGACAGATATTTCAGAAAAGGTGTCATATTGGCAAGTTCTTGATCATTGGGATCTTGAAAGAAGCTCTTTATCAAAATGGCGTTCTTTTGATCTAGCATAAAGGCAGTTTCCGAGTTCTTATATCACCAAAAATCTTAAAAGTTCTGATCAATGATAAAACGTTACATCTATTATTATGATATCTTTGAGATCTCGATTTAAGGCTTCTAATGATTTTACTATCTTGTTGCCATACACAACACAATTTTCCCTATAAAGTCTTATGCTAACCCTTTTTTTCGGGTCTATCAGGTCTATAACATTGCTAGCGTATTCTTCCAATGATGATGTATATATGATCAACTCGAAAGCCTCTGACATGTCCTCTAGAAATTCATCCAGTCCCGGTCTCTTTCTCACATAGACCTTTTCATCATTATCATCAACTCTGCACTAAAACCCATTATTCATCATAATGGCTTTATAAAAGAAAACCGTAATTATGAAATCGCATTCCATCGGATCAAAAGAACTATGAACCAGGGTCTCATCTAAATCCAAAACAAGTGTTTTTCTACCCTATTTTTTTTTTTGACTTTATTTTTTCCAAATTTCAGAACAATGTTACTTTTAAATGAGAGGCTTGAGATGGGATCTGTTTAGGTCTTCTTTGGAAGGCATTTGTCGGTCTATTGAAAGTGAATTAATTTTTTTTTAAATGAGATTATGGCCACTTGTGGAGAAAAAGCCAGATTTCATAAAATAGACATGAGAAAAAGTTTCGGAATATGGAACAAAACCTGCCACACAGGGTACGGCTTTTGATCTGGGGTAATGAAGGGTCATGGACCTGATTAATCAAGACTCGACGTTCTGTTTTATTAGCTGGGGTAAGGTATTTCCACATTTGGAAGGATGCGAAAGTGTTTGTAGAAAAAAGAAAAAAAAGGGTTAATTAGTAAAAAATTATTTTTTTTTAATAATAATAATGAAGTCTCTAAAATGAATGAAATTTTCGTTTTATTAGCATTTTTGGCCTTTGTCAACCTCCAGGCAAGCAAAACGACTGAAGTAAAGGGTCTTTGTTAAAATTAAAGGGAAACCGTTTAGTTTTTATTAGAAATGCCGAGACCTTTGTTGTTGAAAATCGAACAGAATCAAACCTTTTGGCATCCTAAACTTCAGAGTTTCGACATAGAGAAGATTGATGTTTATAAAAGAGCCTTTCCTTCATTTTTGCAAATGAAAAATGAGGATGTTTCTGATAATTTGAGGCATTCAATCACTTTGGATAAGAATTCAGGCAGTGGACAATTATTATTAAGTTCGACGAAATTGAATTGCGCATGCAAATTTGTTAAGAATTATGACAATAGTTCGATCGATACTGAAAAGGCATTGTCTAGTTTACCAAGATTCAAAGAAATAGATAATATGAAAGGAAATGATGAGAAAAAAAATGAAGATCTATCTGTTTTTAGAAAAAACCATCATGAGGAATTAAATAACAGTTATCCAGAAAATAATGAAAGGAAAAATAAAGACGAGGGTTTGATTCATTCTTCGGTAAACACTGATAGGAACGCACAATCTTTGAATAACTACCCAAACTTCCAAGAGAAAAACTATGATTCTATTAAAAATTTCACAGAAAAAAATGATGATTCCATAAATGAAAAACCACTCCCTAATAATAACGGAAAATCTCACGGAAGGACTGAAAAAAACCATATTATTCAACAAATCAATGAAGGAAAAACTAAGGAAAATAATAAAAAAAGAACCAAAGATTACTCCCAACAGAAAAACTCAAAAAATAATTCGCTCAAAAAAAGACAGAACTTTATAAATCCTTTTGCTGCGTTACACACAAATTATCAATCTGACTTTTTCGGAGACATGACAGGATCCACTTTGTTGCCACCGCAATCAATCCCAGAGTATCCAAAGTATGACGATCTGCTAAGATTCTATTATACCCAAAAACGTCAAGAAGTATTAGCGAAAAACTTATTGAACCCTAGAAAACCACCTTATTACCCTTCATTTTATGAATTGAACTGATTTGAGGGTTTCGTATTTTTATTTTAGTGGAAAAAACAATGAATTTTTTCTTTTTTTCTTTCTATTATTTCATTTTTTTTTATTTAATTGAAATAATGGTTTGAATATAAGTTTTTTATTTTAAGAAGCATTTTTTTTTAATTAAACATTATTATACAATATTTTTTCAGAAAAAATTACTATTTTCATAAACAAATTATTATATTTTATAATTCAATATATTTTTTAGAAAATTACAATATTTTTTCAGCCCAATTTTTTAAATAAATCCGCGATGAAAATAAAGGAAATTAAAAAAAAAAACTCCTAAAATGCAAGATATCACAAAAAATCTCGATTTTCCCCCCGAGGTCTTCCTTCAAATCATCGATCGTTCCTGTTTTGAAACCCGAGCAAAATGGCGTGAATTCAGCAAAGACCCTCTTTTCCTTCCCCGTTATGACATATCCCTTGCAGACGCAAAAGATCTGGCTCTCAAGCGTCTTCAAAAAGTAGCTTCCAATAAAGTTTTTTCGGTTTTGGACTTCCTCAAGAACCCATTGAACGTGTTTGCGAATCATGAAATGGCCGGGTTTGTTGATGGTAATTTGGCTACAAAACTCACAGTCCAATTGAATCTCTTCGGTGGTTCTGTCATAACCTTGGGCTCACAAAGACATTTGGCAGTAGCCAAGGGTGTTGATGATTTATCAAATGTGGGATGCTTTTGTTTAACTGAGCTCGGATTCGGAAACAATGCAGTGGAAATGGAAACCACTGCCACTTGGCAAGATAAAACACACACTTTCATCATCAATAGTCCAACAGTTCTTTCACAAAAATATTGGATCACAAATGGTGCTTTGCATTCGAATCATGCAGTGGTGTTTGCTCAATTGATCTACAAAGGAAAAAATGAGGGAGTGCATGCTTTTTTGGTCAGGATCCGAGATCAAAGTCATAAACCTGTCCAAGGAATCACCTTAGAAGATATGGGTCATAAGTTGGGTCTTAATGGACTTGATAACGCCAGGATCTCGTTTCAAAATTTGGAAGTGCCCAGAGAAAGTCTCATGAACAAATATTCAGAGGTTGATGAAAAGGGGGTTTTCACCTCTCAGATCCCTAAAAGAAGAGATCGTTTTTTGAGGGTCGCTGATAGATTGCTCTCAGGTCGGTTATGTATCAGTTCTATGTGCATGTCCGCAAGCAAAGTCATGTTGAATGTTGCGTTCAGATATGCTTCGAAGAGATTGGCAGCGGGAAGAACTGGGAAAAGTGACACTCCAATCATTGATTTCCAATTATTCCAAGGTGCTTTATACCCCCTTTTGGCTAGGACAATTTGCCTTAATTTGGCCTTCAATGATATTAAGGAGAAATATTGTGATTTTGTGACGAAGGAGCCCAGCCTTGAAATCATTAGATTATGTTGTGTGATCAAGCCTTTCATCTCATGGAATTTGCGAGAAGTGGCAGGCGTTACTATTGAAAGATGCGGAGGTCAAGGGTTTTTATCAGTTAACAGATTGACTGAAGGCATTGGTGGAGGACATTCTGGAATGGTGGCAGAAGGAGACAACAGTGTTTTAATGCAAAAAGTGGCCAAGGAGCTCATGACTTCAATCCAAATGGGCGAATATAGCTTTGGGGAAACCAAAAAGCCAATGGTCGAAATGGGGAATTTGGAGGATATCAGTGATATTGAAAATTTAGTGGATTTGATTAGAATCAGAGAATTTGAAGTTGCGAACGAATTGGCCAATGTAACCCAAGATAAAATGTTCAATCAAAAAAAGAACATCTATGACATCTGGATGAAGGAAAATAATGATAATGTGCAAGAAACAGCTTTCGCTTTTGGAGATAGAATCGTTGCGGAGCTCTGTGTGAATCAAATGAAGAAGTTCCCTGATGAGGTGTTCAATGTCTTGCAAGTTTTAATCAGATTGCATTTGATGAATACTGTTCAAAAACATCTGTCATGGTATATCATTAGAGGAGCCATTGGAAGGAAAGCAGGTGAACGATTAGGAGTTGAGATCAGGGACAGCTTTAAAGTGCTACATCCTTGGACCTTGAAAATTGTGAATTCTTTTGGAATACCAGAACATTTACTCACAAGCCCAATCGCACAGGATTATGTCGATTATAACTCGAGACCGAATCAGGGAGAGTTACAGGCTAAACTCTGAAGGAAGACATTGAATAGAACATTAAATAAATAAAATTAGAGTAGGAAATTTGCAAAATGAAAAAGAAAAACAAAATATTTTAAGAAAATTTAAATTTTAGGAATTTAAGATAAATATTTGAAAAAAATCCACTCTATCCAATCTCTAGATGAGTCCTCGAATTTGGGAATTAGATCTCATTCCTGCAGCTTTGTTAAACACCCTCATGGGAGCATTTTGGTATGGTCCTCTCTGGGGAGAATTATATCAGAAAGCTGTACATATGTCTTCTGCAGACCTTGAAAAGATCAAGGCGAAGGGCATATCCCACTTATTTTTGCTTGAGTTTCTGGGAAACATGCTATTCGTGACATTTTACAAGGCTTTAATTGTGCATTTTCGCCTGGTTAATTTAGAACAAATCATCGGCATTGGAGTGGCAATTTGGCTTGGGTTCATAGTTCCTGCACAGATGAGTCCAATAATTTGGGAAGGAAAAAATAAGACATTGTTATTTATAGCTGCGGGGCATAAGTTGGTTTCAATTCTGCTGGTTGGGCACATCTTTTGTTTTATTTAAAGGAAAGAAAGACCTTTTATATATTTGAATTTAATTATCAATAACCCAAAATTTTCATATTAATTCTTTTCTGATTTAGTTTCTTCCTCTTTTTTCTCTTTTGATGGCTCATCTTTGACAATTTCCTTTCCCTTCTCTATCACTCCCATAGTTCCGAATTCCTGTTCCTCTCCTTTGGGTTCCTTTTTGGGTTCTACTTTTGGTTCCTCTTTGGGTTCCTCTTTGGGTTCCTCTTTGGGTTGTTCTTTAGATTCTTCTTTGGGTTCATCTTTTGATGGCTCGCCTTTGACTAATTCCACACCCTTATCTATGACTCCTTTCATTGTATCCTTCCCCTTCTCATACAATTGACCTCCATATTCCTTCCCTTCCATTAATTTCTCCTTTCCTTTCTCCAACAAGTGATTTCCTAACTCCTTGCCCTCATTCAATTTCTCCTTCCCCTTCTCCAATAGTTGTTCCCCATATTCTTTCCCCTCAATCAACTTGCCCTTTCCTTTTTCTAGCAATTGACCTCCCATTTCCTTACCTTCGATAAGCTTTTCTTTCCCTTTCTCAATCAATTGAGTCCCTAATTCCTTTCCCTGGGTCAATTTTTCCTTCCCTTTCTCAAGCAATTGCCCACCGAGTTCCATTGACTTTTCTTGCAAATCCTTCGTCTTCTCCATTATTTTGCCTGAGTACTCATAAGCCACTTCCTTCGATTTATTTGTCATGACTTCAGTTGTTTTGCCAAGGAAACCCCAAAACTTTGAAAAATACCCTTGGTTTGCACTGTTATCTTCATCCTTTGGTGGTTCTGCTGGTTTTTCCTCTTCTTTTGGAATGACATTTAAAGGTTCGATCAGTATTTTGCCAGTCTCCAAAGAGATTTCTTCAAAGAAAGGCTGTTCATCCACTTCATGTTTTAATCGTTCTCTATAAAAACAGGACGCAATGGTCCTATATCTTTGAGAGATTTGGAAAGATTGAATCTCGTAAGTTTGGAAGAAGGCTTTTAATCTCTGATTTCCCCCTTTTTGTAAGAATTTGACCATTTTTTCATCCCTGTAAAAAATTTATATCAAATTCAAAGAAACTTAGTTACCATTGATCAAGACTTAATGAACGAATTTGAGAAATTTGAGAGCCAAGGTCACGATGAGCCGCGGCACAGTTCAGGCATATAAATATACCATTGTTTACTGAAGCCCATTTTGGGTTCGGTGAATCTTTATTGATAGGTTAAAATCCAATAAAAAAGAAGGCTATACCGCATTCAAAACAAAGCGGAGGGCTTTCTAGTCCCATGATTAGATTGTCCAAAGCTGTCATCATTTTTTTGTTAATTAATTGAATCAAAAATTTTGAAAAAAAATCTGAACAAAACTCATCTGTATTACACTCCTGACGAACTTTAAGAAATTAATATTCGTTCATGAGAAATTTTGGCGGTGATGTCGAACAAAAAATATTCTTTTTTATTTGTAAAAATTAATTGAATTTTAGCCAATTATAGAAAGTTGAACCCCCCAAGGCGTTTCCAAAATTAAAATGTATATTTCTAATACACACACAATATTATAAAGCCATAATTAGAAATGATTTTAGAAATTTGACAATTTAGTTAAGAATAAACGAAAATAATACAACGAATGAAATTTCAAAGGAAGTAAAAAATCTGCATGGTTTTTTATGAATTTGTTTTTAAATAAATTTAAAATTTTCAAAAAAAATTGGACAGTAATTTCAAAAAAAACCTTTAAATTTTATCCATCAAACGGTATATCCCACTTGTTTTTCTTGGTTTAATGCTTTATGATATTTTACAAGTCTTTATTAGAGCATTTTAAAAATTTTATAGATTGGAGCTTAATTATCAATAACGCAAAATTTTGATATTATTTCATTTTTGCTTTGGTTTCTTCAAACTTCTCCTTTCCTTGTTCTTGCATTTTATCTCCCATTTTCTTCCCCTCACTAAACCCATCCTTGCCTTTTTCTGCCAATTGGCCTCCGATTTCCTGACCTTGTTGATACGTTTTTGTTCCAAATTCCTTTCCCTTGTCAACTAATTTTCCACCGTTTTCCATCGTCTTGTCTTTTAAATCCTTTCCCTTTTCCATTATTGGCTTGAGTTATAATTAAATGATTCCTAAGTTTTGAAAAAAAAATCTGACCAAAATTCATATTTAATAAAAGTGCTGACATATTTATTAGTTTGATAGTCGTTCATCAGAAACTTTGGAGATGATGTCAAACACTAAAATTCTTTTTCTCCAGCCCCTTAAAATCCTGAATTTTTTAGGATTTATTTTTTTATGATTAAAATTTTGAAAAAAAATTTGGACAGTAAATTCCAGAAAAACTTCAAACAAAAAAAATTTGTCGATATTTTTTTTTTTTTTTTTTTTTGTAGGAAAATTTGCCAAATTTATGAAATTTATAAAACGAAAATAAAAATAGAAAAAAAAATTAGATATTTTAAGAAAATGTTAAAATTTTATGACAATTAAAAATAAGGAAAATATTAAATAATAAACATTTTTAAAATACATGAATTCTCAAATTTTGGAATTAGACTCATTCCTTGGTTAATTTAGCATTGAAGTGGGGTTCATAGTATGTGGACAGATGATTCCGATAATACCGAGAACATGGGAAGATAGAATAAAACATTTATTTGTTATTTATGGCTGTGAGTCAAGTTGGTTTCAATTCTGCTTGCGTGGAACTTTTTTGTTTTATTTAAAAGGAAACACCTCGAAAAATGAATAAATTTACACTTAATTATCAATAACGCAAAATTTTCATATTATTTAAGTTTTGCTTTGGTTTCTTCAAACTTTGTCTGACCTTTTTCTAGCAATTGACCCCCCATTTCCTTCCCCTCATTCAACATCTTTATGCCTTCCTTTTGCAATTTTTCTCCATTTTCCTTGCTTTCAATAAGCTTATCTTTTCCCAATTCCTTCCCCTCATTCAACTTCTTTAGGCCTTCCGCTTGCAATTGTTCTCCCATTTCCTTGCCTTCGATAAACGTATCTTTTCCCAATTTCTTTCCCTCATTCAACTTCTCAATCACTAGATCAAGCAATTGATCCCCATTTTCCATCGTTTTTTTTTGCAAATCCTTTGTCTTATCCATTATTTGCCTAGTAGTAATTAATTGATTTCTAAATTTTGAAAAAAAATTTGAAAAAAACTCAGATTTAATTAAACTCATGACTAACTTTGGTAAAAACGTTGATGATGATGAACAGAAACAGAAAATTCTGTTTTATTCAAAAATTATTTAGTTAACGATATTCAGAAAGAAGCTGAAACAAGCTCTCTATTAGAGTGATGGGGAAGTGTAAAAATTGACAAAAAATATGATAAATGACCTTAAAATAAAAGACCTGAATTTATTTTGGTTTGATATCTATTTTTTTTAATTTTTTTAAAATTTCAAAAAAATTCGGACAGTAAAAAAAATATCAATTATTTTTTGAAAAACAAAAAATTAAAAACAAATTTCCAGAATTCAAACACTAAAAAATATGGAAATTTTTATTTTGAAAGATTATTGAAAAAAATTTAAATATAGGGGCGCGCCTTATTTTTAAGGAAAAAAAAAAATTTGAAAAAAATTTTTATTTTAATAATGTTTTTTAGTTTTTAAGTCCCTATTTTCCATATTATAATGTTTAATTCTGAATTTTTTTTTTAAAGGTTTGAATTTACTGTACTGTGCTTGAATATTTTATTTAAAAACAATCATATAAAACCCAAATAAATTCAAATGCTTTAGTTAGCTCATTTGTCTTATTTTTGGCCATGTTTTCTCTTATTCGACAATAAAAACTATATAATTTCATCTGTTAATTATTTTTTTGTTTACTCTTGCTAATGAAAAATATTTTTAAGCAGAAGTTTCTCATGATCCAATATCAAACTATAAAGTTCGTCAGGAGTCCAATAAATATTTTTTTTTTCAAAACTTAAGAATCAATTAATTAACAAAAACAAATGATAACAGCTTTGGAAAATCTATTAATGGGGCTTGAAAGACCTCCGCTTTGTTTTGAATGTGGTATTTACCCCTATTTTATTCAATTTTAACCTCTCAATCAAGATGCAATGAACCCAAGTTGGGCTTCCATAAACAATGGTATATTTATTTGCCTGAACTGTGCCGGGGCTCATCGTAACCTTGGCCCTGAAATTTCCCATATTCGTTCAGTAAGGCTTGATCAATGGTAACTGAGTTTCTTTGACTTTTATATAAATTTTTACAGGGATGAAAAAATGGTCAAATTCTTACAAAGAGGTGGAAATAAAAGATTAAAAGACTTCTTCCAAGCTTATGAGATTCAATCTTTCCAAATCCCTCAAAGATATAGGACAATTGGGTCCATTTTTTATAGAGAAAGACTAAGACATGAAGTGGAGGAACAGCCTTTCTTTAAAGAAATCTCTTTGGAAACTGCTAAAATAGTGATAGAGCCTTCAAACGTTGGTGGATTGCTTGAGAAATGGAAGGAGAAGTTTACAGAAGGAAAGGAATTAGCGACTCAAAAGTTCATTGAAGGGAAGGAATATGGAGAAAAAATATTTGAGGAGGGTAAGGAGAAATTTAATGAAGGGAAGGAATATGGAGGCCAATGGTTTGAGAAGGGGAAAAATAGTATGATAGGACTTTTAGGAGTGATCGAAAAAGGTGTGGAACAGGTCACAGGTGAGCCATTAAAAAATGAACCCAAGGAAAAAGGGAAGGTGGAAGAAGATGTGGAGAAAAAGGAAGGGGTTTCTGATGAGAAAAGAGAAGAAACCAAATCAAAAAAAAATTAATATTATAATTTCGAGTTATTGCTAATTAAGTTCAATTCTATAAAAATTTGTTAAATAAAACAAAAGATGTTCCCAATCAGTAGAATGAAGAATTAAAAATAATTGATGGAATTTTTAAAAAAATCATAAAAAAAATTGGAATTTATTTTTCATATTAATTTTTTTTAATTTCCTTTAAAAAATCCAATTTTCTTCAAAAACATTTAATTCTTTTCATATTTCAACAAAGTGATCTCATTGGAATCATAAATCGAAACTACAGCTTCCCCCCCATTTTTCAAATATTTCGCCCCGACAATTATCTGATCCGCAATTCTAAAAGACACCTTCAAGCTTACCTTCACATCCCCTTTCTCATCCTCTTCAATCTTCCAAAAGTTCAAAAAGCTATCTTCACTTCCTGTCAAAATCTCACAAGGCTCATTTCTCACATCCAGGCTAGTGATGATTCTAGCATGCGAGTTAATTTCTAATAAAATGTCCATATTCTTCAAATCCCATAGTTTTATCTTCCCCAGAAAATCCCCACTCACTAAATAATGCCTAGTCTTTCCTTGCATGATATTCAATCCAGTAATAGGAGTTTTCTTGGTATTGGCATCTACTTCCTTGATAAAATTCAACTTCTTCTCATCTTTTATAGAATTCACTGTGAGTTTACCCTCAATGTTAGCCAAGATCAACAGATTCTCGCTTTGACTATATATGATTTGGCATGGGTTCGCACCCAAAACACCATGAGAACACACCCAACTCACGTAATTTCCATTATTGCCCTCTTCAATGAATAAAATTTCATTCAAGGTGTTACATACAGCAAGTAGCTCCTTATTATTGAAGGCAACCTTCGCACAAGCAGCGAAATAATGAACGATGCCATTTTTTTCGATTTCTTTCTTTTTATTGTTCGGAATGTTCAGATCGATATGTCCGAGCAAATTTTGCCCGTTTTCTGAATAGATTTTCACGCATTCGCGAAGCAACACAACCAATTTCCATGCCCCCTTCAAATTTTCATATGAAAAAGAGATCACAGTAGATTCTGCTTCCTGATCGACAGTATATTCAGCATTTTTAGCGTTTCTTTAAAGGAAATTGTTAGAGGATTTTTCAGT
>Ga0302186_10003084_pt1 | contig 12434 bp, 16 predicted proteins | sample II_Bog_E1_2_FD_198782 | JGI IMG/M metagenome (GOLD analysis project Ga0302186, IMG submission 198782) | Peat permafrost microbial communities from Stordalen Mire near Abisko, Sweden - II_Bog_E1_1 | ecosystem: Environmental > Terrestrial > Soil > Wetlands > Peat | place: Sweden: Abisko... | reverse complement strand
ATTTTGCAGAACAACTCCACACTTTCACTCATCTCCCGGTTATTTGCATATCTCATACTAACCATCTTTTCGATCAAGAACAAAAAATTCAACCAAGGTCTTTTCCAACGCTCAAAGAACAAATAAATGATAAAATAACAATTTTGAAAAGACTAGTCTTTAATAATAAAGATAATAATGTGATCTTTATTGGACATTCAATTGGGTGCTATATTATCCTGCACATCATCGCGTCATTGGATCCAGAAATGAGAGCTCAAGTCAAAAGGGCATTTCTTTTGTTTCCTACTGTTGAAAGAATGAAAATGTCACCAAATGGCAAATGGTTGACTTTCTTGGCTAAAAACTTCAAATGGTTTCTTTATTTAGTCATTTTCATAACATCCAAAGTTCCAAATTTCTTAAGAAAAAGGGTGCTTTATTGGTTTTATATTAGAAAATTCAGAAATAATGACCATTTAGCTCTCTGTTCAAACTTTCTTGATAGTGTGATGTCTTTCAGCAGTTCTTATTATAGTTTACGCAGTTCTTTGGATATGGGACATGATGAAATGCTGGAAGTCGATAAACTTGATGTAAAATTATTAAAATTAGGAGGAAAGGCTTTGGTTTTCTATTTTGGAAAGAAGGATAACTGGTGTCCAATGCATTATTACGAGGATATGAAAAAACTCTTGGATGAAATGAAAGGAAAGAAAGGGAATTTGAAAAAAGAGGAAACTGAGGGAAAAACAGAGGGTGTTTCTGGTGAAGAAGGAACAGAAAATTTGCCAGTTTTATTGTTGGATAAATACAATTTGGAACATGGATTCGTTGTCCATCAAAAACAATGCGACATTTTAGTACAATTAATAACTGATGATTTATACAAAAGTAAAATCACCGAGACTCCTAAGTTATAATAATAAGTTTCAAAAACGCATTTGAGCATTAATGTTAAACTGATTTTTTCAATAAATTAAGCTTTTGTTAGAGACTTGGAATATTATTACAACGAAAATACATTCAAAAATTAATTTTTTTTTAATAAAACATTTTTTAAAAATGAATTTAAATTTTTTGTTTTTTCCTTAAAATATATATATAATTTATTATAATTAATAAAAAATTTTAATTTTTGAAATATATGTTTTTTAATTAATAAAAAAAAAAAAAATTTTAATTTATTTTTTTATTTTTTTTTTATAATTTTGATTTTTTAAAAAAAAAAAAAATTTTAATTTTTGAAATTTATTTTTTAATGAATTTTTTTAGACATCATTATAATTAAAATTAACAAGTCATAAAAAACAAGAAACTATCAATAACGCAATGCCAATAAGGAAAATCTTTTGGAATTTGAAAACTTCCTTCTTCGGAATCAATTTTTTTAAATATGTTCCAACCGCTGCCCTCTTTTATCCCGTTTTAGTTGGTGCTCCTCTTTATCTTTTTGTTGTCACAAATTCTGGTAAAAATACTAAAATCTAATTATTCACCGCAGATAAATTTTTCAGGATTCACCTATTATGATGAATATGATGGTGATGTGGTAGAAAAAGATTGGAAAGGAAAATAAAATTAAAAACACAAATAGCCAAAAGACTTGGAATAAAGAAAGAGTTTCGAAAATTTTAGAAATAGAGAATTTAGATTCAAAAATTGTTTTTTTATTTTTTTTCAAAAGGTTTTCGTGTTCATTTAATGATTTTTGATTTTAAATTCAAATTTTATTGAAAAAAAACAATATTAAACTTAAATCCTGAGGTCTCCTTTCATGTCTTCTCATAAAGAATAGCCAATAAATGCAAATCTTTAAGAAATCAAATAATTTTCACCGTTTAATTTATTAAACGGTTGTTTTTTTCTCCATTAAATTATGTTATGATTCAACAAAAAATCAGGATCAGGAATGAAATCATCTCCAATGAAAGTGAAACTAGAAAAAAATAGGTTTAAAAAAATAAAATAATTTAAAATAATAAAAGTAAAGTGTAAAAATGATAAATATCTAAAAAAAAAATGAGAAAAAATCAACTTGATGCAATGTTCTTTAACCCAAATTCTCAAATCTTCTTTGAGCTTCATATCATTTTTGCTATAGTTTTCAATATGGTCTCTATATCGATCATTAGTCAAAATGTAAGCATTTTTTTTCTTCGCATAATCAATGATGTATGAGTCATCATAAGTCCAATTAGGAATTCCGCTTGCAAAACCTCTTTTTTTCAAATCCAATAAAATTTCAATGTCATCAGGAAGATTTTTTATTGAATTTTTGGTTTTTGTTTGCCTCTAATATTAAAGTAATTGAATAAATACATGCAAAATTTTTATTTTATACAGCCAATTCTTTTTTTTTGGAGACCGTCTCTTTGCTGAAGCATATATCTGGGAGTAGGATGAGGATTAAATATCCTTTTTTGAGCCAATAATCAGTGACTATTTTCAATGCTCTGGAGGAAAATTGTTCTTCTTTATGCCTCAAAGCGACATTTTGTCCGTCTATCACAATTAAAGTTTTGGATTTATCCTTCATATCCTCAGCTTTCAAATGAGAAAGGTCCAACTAAATCATCATTTATAATAAAAAATCAACTAAATTGTTACATTCTTAAAATCTTCCATTAAAGCAACTTCAAATTCCATTTTCATCAACAAATCATTGGAGTTTTCCTCTAAAGATTCAACATTGCAATCTAGTTTTTCCAACAGCTGGCATGCAAGACATAATTTCAAGAGATTTTGATTATCCTTGGAATAAATCTTATAGTTTTTCTTATATTCAACAAAGAATTTCTTCAATGGCATGAATCCTGCTAAGGCTTTGTCCGCAATCAATAAAGAATTTTCCAAAATTTCTTCAAGTGTTTCAGAATCCTCCGATTTTATTTCCTCATAAAGTTTGTCTTCTTTTTTTTCCTCTTCATCAACATGATTTTTGTTTTTGTTTTCCCCATCAAGCTGGAATTTTTTCTTCTTGAGTTTTTCAGCAATTTTTATCAATAATTGTTTGAATTTAGGGAATTTTTCAAAGAAGAATCGTTGAACATTCTTATAGGTGACCAAATAATAAAGTGTCGGAAGCAAAAGATTCAAATAAGCTTCGCAATCATCGTTTAATAAAAGAGAATATATTTGGTAAAACATGCAAAACGAATATTGTAAACATTCTCTATAAATTACATTGGTCTCCATTTGTTCCATCGTCCTTTGTAATTTTTTTTCTGGGCTTTTTTCCTCAATATCAAACCCTTTGTAAATTTTTTTAAAGTTATTTTTAATAGAAATTTGAAATATGTACCTTCAATTGTATAAAACATCGAAAAAATGATCATTTGGATGATATATCCCAAAACACTTGACTCCTTTGCTTTATCAATGTTCGGTTCGTTTTTCAAGTAGGAGACATATTTTGACAAAAAGTCCATCATGTTGGCACTGACTTCTCCGATTTTTTCAAAGCTTATTTTGGTGAAAAATATGTAGAGGTATCTCAAAAATGTCATCAAAAACAATTTCAGGATATCTTTTGGATTAACCTATTTTTCGATTTTAATGTATTATTTATTTATGAAAATAAATCATTTAATTACCTCTGCGTAATCATTTTTTTCTTTCATCACACCTTCATAATTTTTCTTGGCCTTTTCAAAATATTCTTGAAGATTTTCTCTTCCATCAAAGGGAATTTCTGCCATTAAAGATCGCATGCCCCAATAAATAGCAGACAAATTATCATTATTCAGGAAGGCACATGCTATTCCATATAAATATAAATTATTTGTTTATCAAATAAAGTTTAATTATGATTACCTGCGAATGACATGAAATATTTTCCTTCAAAAGGATAAAAATTGATGGCTCTATAATAATTCATGGTGATTTTTTCTGGTGATTTGATTTTGCCTTTGTTTTCAGTTTTCTCTCTAAAACAAAGTAGAAAATTAAATTTTTATTCAAGGAATTTTTTTAAAATATATTACAAAATAAAAATTTATTAAAATTAGGGATAGTTTTTTTGGAGTTTTACTTAAATTCATTCACTTCACCCAAAAAATGGCAAAAGCTGGACATTACTTTCCTTTCGATGTTATTTACGGACATTTCCGAATTATTTAATTCAGGATATAACTAAATACCAAAAATTCTTTAAAAAAACTATAAAGATGAAAAAAAAAAAACTTCAGCAAATTTCAAGATCATCTTATTGATGAAGACCAATTTGCTCTCAACCAATTCTGTGAGATCATTCAACACTTCGATTTTCATCTTTTTTTCAATATCCAGCTTGAAAATCAACCACATTCTTCTATCGATTTGCTTTTCAGCCGAAAGTTTCAAATTTTTTAAAAAAAGGGCTTCTCCGCACTCTGTGAAAATCTTCATGAGTTTCGTCAAATCGTTGCTTTTAATCAAACCGTTTTTCTCCGAAATCTAAAAATTCATGACTTTAATTTTCTTTCAAAACTCACGTTTTCTAATTCGTTTTTGAGTCCTTTTTCAATGGATTTGAAATAAGAATAGATCAAGTCATATTCAGACTTTTCAATATTCAACAAAAAGGGGTTTTTAAGGAGTTCTATATAGGATGGAATAAGGGGTGGGTGGGTGGATTTCGCCTCAGAAGACTCCTTTTCATAATAGGCATGCACATATTTGTTTTTGGGATAGAAATTATTGGATTTATTGATTTTGTAAATTTTTCCGGACATTTAAAATTATTAATTCCTCAGAAAATGAACAATATCTTAATTTTTCTATAAAAATTTTTAAAAAAACTTCATAATAGTTTTTTATTTCCAAACATGTTAAAAAGCAAAAATATTTTTTTAAACTTATATTTTTTTTTTTTCTATAAGAGGTTTTTTTTATTCCAAAAAAGTAAAAAAGCAGACTAATTTATTTTCAAAGAGATTTCCTTCTATTTACGAATTATTCGTTGTCCTCATCATCATTCATCAGAAATAAAAGCAACTTGTCCTTTAAAGTCTCACCATCTTCCACATTTTTCCTGCTTTTATTGTCAACAGAAAGACCATCACCTGAGTTTTGCTTTACCAATTGTTTCTCAAGGTAGTTTTTATGCAAACCGATCTTTTTTTAATAATCAAATCAAAAGTTATCATTTAATAAAAAAAATGTCTTCTTTAATACTTTCACTCTTTCTTCAGTCGAAAAACTCAAAATGCTCGATAATGTCTCCAGAATTTGCAATTTGACATGATAAGTGGTTAATGGGTCGAAATAATTGACTAGGAATTTACAAACGACTCTTTTGTCTACAAGATTCTCTTTATACAAGGTCTCGTTTTTTACCTTTTTGATCAATGCGTTGGTTTCCATCTTAATATCAGCTTTTTCTTGTTCGCTTTCCTTATATTTTCTTTCAAAATCTTTCATTTTATTAGTTGTTTCTTGATATTTCTTTTCCACATCTTCCAAATTCGTTTGCAATTCATTGAAATTCTCAAGTTTCCTATTTGCGATTTCTAATTCATTTCTCAGCCTTTTTAATTCATTATCATATTTTTTCGCCAAAAGTTCATTTCTTTGCTAAAAAAACACTGAAATTTCACATTTTTATATTGTATTTACTTGAGTTTCTTCATGCACCACTTGCAAATTATGCAAGCCATTATTCAAAGAAGCGATTTCTTGTCTGCTTTCATCCAATCCATTTTGCAGATTGACAATTTCATTATTTTTCTCATCGATTTCTCTCCTATAAACTTCCACCAATCTATTTTCCTCCATCAACCTTTCATTATTTCTGATCAAATTCTCTTTTTCTTCCTCCAATCCTTTCATCTTTTGTCTTTGTTGATCATTATCCTTAGACTTAAGTTTGAGTTCATCCACAAAATTTCTTTTGTTTTCTTGTAAATCATTTATAATTTTGGCTTGTTCCTTTATTTTCAGATCTTTTATTGAAACTGCGCTTTGTAATGCTTCCTTCTCTTCAACAGTTTTCTCCAAATTCTTCTTATATTGTTCAATTGTCTGCTTGTTATCCTTATCCACCTTCACCATTTCCCTACAATCCGATTGAATTTTACTGAGATTTTTCATCAAAGTTTCGTTTTTCTCCTTTTCTGCTTTCCTTTTCATAAAAATAAACAAAATCACTACTTTCTATTCAAATTACCTTATGTTTTCAACTTGGCCTTTGAATTGTTCAGAGAAAATAGTATTCACTGAAGAGAAGAACCTTTCGACTTCTTGGATGAAAAGACTGAAATCACTTGTTGTTTCACTTTCCAATCGTTTGAGATCTTCCTTTATATCCACATTTTCAAGTCCTTTAGCCAGATCCTTACTTGATTTCAATAGGATTCCTTTGACACTTCGCATTATTTCTTCGTTTTGATCCTGAAGAATCTGATTTCTGAAGTCTTTTTCCTTCAAATTGCTGTTTTCTTCCTGCAAATCATCGATTTTGTTCTGCAAAACATGCTTTTCTTCCTCGATCAAATTGCATTTTTCTATGTTTTTCATAAACTCCTCGTTTTTTACTAATAAACTATCTTCATAATGTTTTAATTGATCTTCCAAACTCTTGATTTTTTCCATTTTCTCCTGAGCTTGATCTCCTAATTTTTGAGTTTCCCTTTCAAGTTCAATATTCATATTGATAGTATTTTGAATATTTTCAGTTAAAACATTCATCTCCTCATTCTTCTGAATTATAGTGCCTTCTAATTCAGCGATTTTTCTATTAAATTCTATTGTTTTGATTGATAACTTCTCATTTAGCTCTAAAAGACCCCTTTCATATTCTAAATTCTGCATTTTCAAGTTTTCATATTCTTGTTCATGTTGGAAGAAATCCCGCAATTTATCCACATCTAACCCAATTGAATTGATATCGGGTGGGGTCTCGAATAACAAACTTTTGCAATCCTTTTCTTCTAATATCGATAAAAACAAATCCAATAACTCTGGCTCAAAATTCTGAGACTCCTGTTATAATTTAAACCGAAAAATATGAAATTATACTTGATAAAGTTTTATTTAAAAATGGCAATTATTAACGATTTTATTACCAGGTAGGATGTGAAGAAACTTTGGAATCGATGAATCGCTTGATTATTTGAGTTTTTCACGAACTCCTCCAGGTTTTGATTCAAAATCTCTGCGATTTTCTCTTGGATTTTGCTCTCTTCAAGATCCTTTCAAAATATTGAATCTCAATCTTGATTTAAAAAACCTAACTTTTTCCTTTATTTGCAGATTCAAAGTGTTTTCATCTTTGTTTTTATTCTCAATGCTTAGGCAATAATTCTCAAGATCCATGACTTTTTTTTCCAAAACCCCAATTTTTTCATAAAGTTTCTTATTTTCCATGATAACTTCGTTTTCATTTCCCTGATTATTCAGATTTTCGTCTTTATTTTCATGTGTGACATTAGTGGCATTATTTGGAATAAACCCTTTTTTTTTCGCGCTATTGATGGAATCTTCGAAAAACATCTGTTTATTATGTGCAATGGGCAGGTTTTTGAAATTTATCATTTCCGAAGGGGGGTTCAAAATGGTGGATTTAGGTGAAGTGTTCAAATCCTCAATCAAGTCATTTTTCATCAAAGGATTCGTGTTTATTTCTTTTAATTGTTGAGTTTTGGGACGAAAGGGTTGGCTTTGCAAAGATTCGGATTGGGCATTATCAGCTACAATGATCTAAAGGAAAAAAGAATAAGAAGTTATGGGAGAAAAAAAAAAACCTCAGAAGCGAAATCCTTAGCCATTTTACCCAATTGGCCACCTTTTTGTTTGGCTTTATCAATGGCGTTTTTGAAATAATACATTGAATTTTTTTCTGAAGATTTTTTTGAATTTTTCTTGATATTTTTGAACTTTTGGAACTTTTTCTAACTAAATCAAATTTCAAACCCTGGAATTAAAATTTGCTGAGTATTATAGAAAATTTTATTTGAATTTTAAATTAAAGCCTTTATTTGAAAAAAACTCATTCGGTCATTTATAAAAACTCGACTCTAAGCTAAATTTTAACATTTTTATAAAAAATGGACAGGGAAACTTTTCCATCTCCGCTTTCATTCGACACTTCTCTTATCAAATACTTTTGTAAGACTCCAGAAACCGACAAAACCAATTCGTCCACCAAGCGTCCAGTCAAAAAGCAGGACAAAAAGCTGGAGAAAATTGATCGTCCCAGGCCTTCCAACTCCCGATTCCTCTTCCAAACCGACCCTTCATTTGAAGACATTTCCATAGATTTGATCAAGAATATGAGAAATGAAGATTCGCGAGTTTCCAAAGAGAAGTTTGACGGTATAAGAAACAAAAAAAAATCAGATTTTTGAAAATTTTATAAAGGGTCCTTGTTGATCATGAACATGAATGACAGAGAGATCTACAACGATTTGAATGAGCCTGAAGAAAAGAGGACCTTTAATGCCTTTTCGACAAGTTTCTCAACCTCGTTCACCACTCCCAGACTCAACGAAAGTACCCTGTTTTTATAAAACTTTTTTAAATTCCGTCGTTTTTAATAGGCTATATGCAGAAAACTCAAAGCATCATGAACTCCCAATCCCAGACCTTCAAAAACCTCTCATTCATCAGCAATGACTCCAATGTTAGTTCCAATTGCCAACCAAATCAGAACGATACCAACAACTTATCGAGAAGAAACACCAATGAAAGCATCTTCAATCAAGACTACACCAGTTTCTTCTCAGAATGGAGAAATATGCGGTATTTCCAAGAAAAACAAAGCCCAATGCCTCAAAGAAAAAGCACTTATGGAGAATATCAGGAGTATGAGAAAAGGAGTTCTGGCTTTGAACAGAAAACATTCGACATTGACTTGAATAGAGTATAAAATAACTTATTTTTTGAGAGAAATCATAAAAAATGGAAGGTTCAAGAAGATGGCAGAACTACAATTATGATTAAGAATATTCCAAATAAGTATGACAAAAATATGCTAATGAAAGAAATCAATTTGAAATTCAGAGACAAATATGACTTTTTCTATTTGCCTATTGACTTTACGGTTAGTTTTAAGTTTTTTTTTGTAAAAATAGGTTTTTGTTTAAAAGAATCGATGCAATGTAGGCTATGCTTTCATCAACTTTGTTTCTCCCAACATCATCAGAGAGTTCTTTTTAGAATTCAATCGAAGAAAATGGGAAAAATTCAACAGCGAAAAGGTTTTTTTATTAAAAAGAAATAACATTTTTTAAAGTTTATTTTAATGCCTTTGAAAATAATATATCTTTATTTTTGTTTGTTTGGAATTATTAAGCTTTTTTAAAAAATTGTTTAATTTTTATAATTTCTTAATTAATATTATTGTTATTTTAATGGTAATTTTTAGATTTGTGTGTTAACATATGGCAGAATTCAAGGAAAAAAGAACCTGACCCAACATTTTGAGAATTCGACTGTCATGAAACAACCTGTAAATTTTTAAATTATGATAAAATTTTAATTTTCTCTGTTGTTTTAAGGACATAAAATTAAAACCAGTGATTCTTTTGGCCAAATCTGAGTTAAATAATATACAAAATTTGGTTGAAAAACAAGTAATTTTTATATTTTTAAAAAGAGTTTATCTCGTTTTTTAACAATAGAAAGAAAATGTGTTGTAAAACAATGAGTTTCTAATGAGCCAAGAAGAAAAAATATTTTTTTTTTGGGAAAATCAGAAATTTTCACACTTTTTTAATATTTTTGACCAATATATTTTAGATATATTGGCAATATTATTTTTAGTTCAGAAAAAAACATTAAATTTTCGAAACTTCTAAATTTATGAAATTTCAAAAAACTTTTATTTAAAATTAAATATCTTTTTCATTTTTTTATTTTATTTTTTGATTTTAATAATAAAAAAATTCGAAAAAGAGGAAATTTTGAAATTTCTAATTTTTTTTGTCTAATGAAACGCGATTATCAAGCTTTTTCCTTGATTGATGATAAAGACAATTTTTATTCCAAGCATTACTTTTTGTTTAAAAGCAGTTTGAAACTACATAATGATTTAGGAAACTTAGCAAATTCCATAAGAAGTATGAATTCCACTTATCTTCAGCCTAATGATTTTCAAAAACTTTACAATCATTATCAAAATCGATCCGATTCTATAAAAAATGAAGTGATGATTCCAATTTTTCTAAAAAACATCGAAAAATCAATTAAACTCATTGGATTTAAGAAGGAAAATGAGATTGGTAAAAAAAATGAGGATCATGATGATAATAAAGAAGCTATTGAAATAAATTTGGACCCTCAAGAGCTAAAAAAGAAAACGCAAAACCTTCAAAACATCTTAAACCAAGGCAACATTTCGTTTGAAATGGACAATACATTCATCGAGGAACAACCCTTACTTTTAAATAATTTCACCGATAATTTACCTGTTGAAAAACTTATTGAAAATGACAATCCTTCTTGGGAAGATTGGGTATTTGATACTATTAGATCTTATAGAAATTTAGATATTTTTTAAAGGAAATCAAAATCTTAATAGAGATTTTGGAAAAAGTTAGAAGCCGTTCCCTTAAACCATCAAAAAAAGACATCCTATTCAAAAACATATTCGAGACTTTCCAATCTTCAGTCGAATCGAAAGGTTTCCTCTGTAATAAAACAGAAGAGGACATAATTAAAAGGCTTTTTGACGATGTGAAACTATTAGTGGAGCTAAATAAAGCGAAAAACTTGAAAACGATAAATTTTTATTCAATAAGAAAAAACTTTCCAAAACCTTAAATTTCCTCTATAATAGTTTCCTGAATCTCATAATTCAATTCGAAAAATTCCTTCGGAGATTTCTTTTTCTCTTCACAATCGAATTCATAAACCACCTCATCAAAAGCCTTCACTTCTCTTTTAAATTCATAGCCTAGCTTTTCGAATAATTTTCTTGAAACCTGATTTTCACTTTTGATTTTCGCAATAAATCGCGTTTTTTTGTAAAATGAAAACCCAAATTCCATCATTATTATCACTCCATCCTTGCTATAACCATTTCCTCTAGCCTCTTTATCTCCTATCATTATATCAATCTCACATTCATTCTCCTCTATATATTCATGGAAAAAGAGGTTTACATCTCCTATTGGCTTTATAATCGATTTCCAATCAATTTTGGAGGAAAATGACTCGCAATTTAAGATTTCAAAAGATTTTAGATTCAATGGCTCTTCAGACTTTTTTTCGCAAATTATAAAAGTATATTTTTTGGGATCTGTCAACCAAGATTTCTGATTCGTCAACTCTTCCTCTAAACTCAAAGGCTCGCTCCCTGTCAAAAATAAGGTGTCTGGATCTTGCATCCAGAGATGGTATGTGGGAATAAAAGGCTTGAGGTAAGGTGCAAAAAGGAGGTTTTTCGAGGAAATCAGGTAAAATTTTTTGGATATTTTTTCCATTTTTATTTTTTATATAATATTCTTATGATTTTTATAATAATTCATGCTCTTTTTCAATGAAGTTTATTATTCATTTATATTTTTCTCAAAATATGAACAAAAGAGTATTTATTTTATTCTGTTTCTTTAAAAGGGACTTAATTTTTTTTATCTAAATCTCTATGCATTCAGCATTATATCCAACTAAATTATTGAAAATTTTCTCTCATAATCACACTGCTGGCAAATTCTATGATCCAAACAGTTTGTGGGTAAAGACTTTTTCTTTCTCCATTTTTCTCCTCAAAGGATAAAGTTTGATAGGTCACTGCCGCTTCGAATCCAGCGCTATTAAGAATTCCCTTAATGACCCCCACCATAAAAGAAGCCGGACTATAATGGGTATACTCAGAAATATAACGCATGAATGATGGATTATAATCTTTAATCATATATTCAACTTCAGAATCTTTGGCTTTTTCTAAAGAATCAGCCGTTTTTCCAAATAATGATTTCCAAACTGTGGAATGGATAAATTTCAACATTTCCACATGTTTTATCTCATGTTTAAATTGCTTTTCACGGAAAACCATCAACTCCAAAAGTCGAGGACCAATGTTTTCACCCAATTTCTCCAATTCATCGTCAAGATTACGGGAGTTAGATAAATAATATTGCATGATTTCAGAGATGAAATAGTTAAAAGTGCTGAGGTTGATGTCTGGACGAATGATCTTTAGGTTCTTATCAAATATCGACTTTTTATTCATTTTTTTTTGAAAATTTTAAAATATTTTTTTTTCCTTATTTTTATATTTTTTGAGATGATTAGGTTCTTACCAAATATCGATTTTTTATTCATGTTTTTCCAGATTCAAATTTTTGTTTTTTCCTTAGTAATTTCTTAATTTATTTTTGTATTTTTCCTATTACAATAAAATCACCTCCTGAAAGGGAGTTTATAAAATTTTCAAAAAAAAATAAATAAATTATTAAAAAAAATGAATAAATAATCAAAAGAAAACTTTAATTAAAAGAGCCAAGTTTTTGGCAAAATTATTTTGTCAACAT
>Ga0302186_10003081_pt1 | contig 12442 bp, 6 predicted proteins | sample II_Bog_E1_2_FD_198782 | JGI IMG/M metagenome (GOLD analysis project Ga0302186, IMG submission 198782) | Peat permafrost microbial communities from Stordalen Mire near Abisko, Sweden - II_Bog_E1_1 | ecosystem: Environmental > Terrestrial > Soil > Wetlands > Peat | place: Sweden: Abisko, Stordalen... | reverse complement strand
TTGATGATTTGGATGATGATTTGGGTGAGTTCATTGATGGTGATGATGATTTGGGTGAGTTCATTGATGGTGATGATGATTTGGGTGAGTTCATTGATGGTGATGATGATTTGGGTGATGATTTGGGGGATGATTTGGGGGATGATTTGGGGGATGATTTGGATGATGATTTGGGTGATGATTTGGGTGATGATTTGGGGGATGATTTGGATGAATGAGAATAACTTTTTATTTTTTTGTGTTTTATAGAAACCGATGAATAACTCCTTTTATTTTTTTTGGATTTATTGAATGAGGGAGAGAGAAAGAATGAGGGTGATTCAACTTTTTTATTTTTTTTGGATTTAACGGATGACGAAGAATGGGATGGGGACTTCGTTTTTTTAATTTTATTATTGGGATTATTATTGGGACGGTAATTCAAAAACCATTCATTATATTCATCTGAACCCCGTTTGTCCTTCAATTTATGATACATTTTGGTTTTTTCTTCACGCATCTCTTCTTTAGTAGGCTGGTGTCCATAACAATTAATACTAAATCGTTTTAAAAGCCCCTTCTGTTTTAAACGATTTTGTTGTTGAACATCAAATAAAAATTTAGACATACAGAGTATTCGATTTTTCTCATAATTATTCGGGTCATTACGTCCTGAATAAATAAACGCTAAATAAAAACTTAACATTGTATCAATCGTCGCCACTTTTATTTTTCGCGACTCAATATTTATCACATTATAACTATGACACGCAATTGGTTTATATATAAATGCAACACTATCTTTATCAATCCGCAGTTCGTAATGTTTCGGGATTATTTCTCCAATAGGATTACGCTCTATAATAGTCACATTTTTAATATGGATTTCTTCCAATTTTTTTTTAATGTAATCGCACATATTTTTGGGGTCATCTGATAATACATCAAAATCTGGAAATTTCTCCAACTTTTTACGCAAATGATATGGCATATAACGACTATATAAAGAAATTGCATAACCTCCAAAAAACACTCCTCCCTGTTCTATCAATGCATCTAAAATCACATTATATATTTCTTCCTCATTCTTCTTATTTTTTTTGTCACTTAATTCTCTTTGAAATGTATTTTCATTGCAATTAATCGTGGTAATCGGGTAATATTTGTTTAAAACAATGAGACGTTTTAATACTTTCTCAAATCGTGATACATCGCCATCTGGACGACTTAATTCTAAATACATACTCATACGTAAAAAATTTGCATCCGCATAATAAATACCCTCTATGATTTTTGCTGAACTTTTTATGGTTTTAAACAATTCTAAGGGTAATAATGTAATATCCGCAACTGGAATAAAATTCACAAACACTTTAAATGTGCCATGATGTTGTCCTGATTTTACTTCTACCTCTTCATAACCGTTTTCAGCGTAAATATCCCCTAATTCTTTCGCATCATTTACCGCATTTGGTGAAAAAAAATCATAATCCGGTAAATCCGCATCGTTATCATAAATTTTGTCATTTTCCGGTAAAAGACGGTCAATTGCAAGTCCGCCATATGCTACTACACCTTTACGTTTCATAAAATTCTCAACAATTGATAACATTTTTTGGATTTCATTCGAATTAACCAAGCGTTTCCCTACTTTGTTTTCTGCCGCATCAACCTGCATTCTCAAAATCGCTAATTCACATTCTTCAAACTTTAATCCACTACATATATTTTTTTTCATTATTATTCCGTCCGTATTATTATATTATGAGATAATATATGTTCATTAAAATATAAATAAACACACAAACACACAAAACACAAAACACAAAATTAGTTTTGTTCAATAAAAGTGTTACAAATTTAAATTTATTTATTTATTTTACACTCTCACCAAATATAATTTCACAAAAATAAAATAAAATAAAAACTCAAAATTAGTTTTGTTCAATAAAAGTGTTACAAATTTATTTATTTTACACTCTCACCAAATATAATTTCACAAAAATAAAATAAAATAAAAACTCAAAATTAGTTTTGTTCAATAAAAGTGTTACAAATTTATTTATTTATTTTTGCAGAACCCTACCTAACCAAAACTCAACAATACATTTGAAACATTCATTTTATTGGTCTATGTATGATATGCAAATGTGTAAAATATTATCTCCTAACACATAAAAAATGATATAAAAACAAATTAGATATATAATAAGAAATTATAGAATATTATTTTTTAGACATAAACAATGAGCAATATACAGACACCTCAAATATCCCAATATATTCAATTCGAAAATCTTATAAGAAATGTGTATAATATACACCAAAGGTCGTCATTAAATAAAATAAAAGATGCAACTGAAAATGAACGTCTATATATGTGTGAATTTATTAATGCACCAATTCCTTTATCACAAGAACATCAAAATAATGGATTTGTGGGAACATTTACAATAATGGGTTCATTGAGCAATATCACACATAATCGCGAAAAATATTCAGTTAATATGTATAATAAAATCTGTCAGCCTACATTTAGTTGTTCTTGTAAAGATTATTATATAAATTGCACACGTTTAAATCGTGTATGCAAACATATTTGTTTTGTGGTGTGCAAATTCGGTAAAATATATAATCCAGCATTTTTCAATTTTGCTTTAAAACAACTTCCGGATTTGGATTATCAGTCTCTTTTTCAGTCTTCACAGAGATTGGCGAATATTACTGTTTTAAATAATGCAAATGATATATCAAATAATTTAATTGTATCGTTTGTTGAAAATGACCGCGATTTGCGAGAATGTTTCCAGGCTACAGCATCACAAAGGAGAAATATACATTATAATCATTCAATCACATCATCGGCAATCACAACAACGATTGATTTTAAGGATTTGTCAGCACACAAAGATTGGACAAATGAGGAAAATTGTCCAATTTGTTTTGATATTATTGAAAAAGATATTAATAAGACAGTTGCATGTCCTGTTTGTCATAATGTAATTCATAGTGAATGTATTAAAGTGTGGTTAGAACGCAAAAAAACGTGTGTGTTTTGTCGCGACCCTATTTGGAAATTATATAAATAAAATAAACTAAAATAAACTAAATAAAATTAAAGGTTTGATTGTTTGATTGTTTGATTGTGTGTGTGTGTGTGTGTTTGTAAATTTAGTTATAAATAATTATAAAACAAAAAAATAATTATTTATATTTCATTTAGCATGGTATAATGGTATAATTTAGAGCATACCTACAAGGGGCGACATTGCAATACCAGTTCCTAAACCAAATCCACCTCGGGCAGATAGTCCAACTGCAGGCATATAAGCGTCTAAAATCGCAAATGTAGCGCCAGCACTTAAACTAATTAAAATGATTTCCGCAATATCTAATGAACGTTTAGGAATTACAAATGAAACAATCGCAACAATAAACCCAATAAAAATATATTTAAATAAGCGTTTAATTAATTCTCCCAAATCAAAACCTTTCATTGTTGATATAAATATAGTATAGTATAATATAATATAATATAATATAATATAATTTTTCATTATCATTATCATTATTCAATAAATGGATAATAAAAAATAGGAGGGGGAAATAAAAAATTTCTCTCTAAATCTAATTTATTTGTTTAAGATTATTTAAAAATATGTAAAAGTTTATTTATTATTTATGCGGTTAAAAGATATTAAAAATATTATTATATTATTATAATAATATAAGTTATTGAACCGAGTTGATATTTTTATATTAAACGAATATGCTTCCTAAATTTAAGAAAAATTTTGACAGAAAAAAACAGCCAAATGGAAAACCAAATCCTAAATATGTGGATTCATTGGAAGAGGACAGACCAATTAGAGACCAAAATTTTGCGTGTGTGTCCTTTATTTCTCCTGAAAAAATTGTAAAACAAAAAGAATTGTTTATGTTTGAGCAATTTGTGCGTCAATGGGATTTTAATAAGTCAATGGAAAAATTTGTTATTTTTCTTAATTTCTTGTCTGAAAAATTTAGCATTAAATTTGAAGATTTGACCGACGATTTTAAATCATTTGTTGATACTGAAAAGGAAAATTTATCCACCACAATTACTGGTGATTATAAAACATATATTGAAAAAAACGAAGATGATTTGGAAAAGAAATTTATGTCGGACCATGCATTTCAAACAAGCACGCGTGGCATTAAAATTAGAGGTGTTTATCCATCACAAGAAGAAGCCGAATTGCGTTGTAAGTTTTTACGAGAAAAAGACCCGCATTTCGACATTTTTGTGGGACCAGTTGGTGTGTGGATGCCATTTGACCCAGATGCATATAAGACAGGCAAAGTCGAATTTTTGGAGGAAGAATTAAATCAATTAGTGAATGAAAAATTGAAGAATGAATCCAAGGCTAAAGAAATGTTTGACGAGCGCATTAAAGAAACTAAACAAAAGGCTATTGAGGATAACCGAAAAATGGCTGAAAAAACGGGAAATCGTTTAACGCAGACCATTACTGAATCTGGAGTATTAACTGGTATTGAAAAAATTGTTGATAATCTAACTGAAAAAGTGGATAGTGTTAGTGTTGTTGATGGACCAACTAAAGAACGCGAATTGAAAACGATGGAATATGAATTGCGAAAGGCGGGTATTGAAGGTGCAACCGATGAATTGTCCATTGCACAAATTAAAGAGCGATTATTTGATGATATTGATGTAGTGGTTGGAAATGGCGGCGATCATGGACAAAGTCGTCTAATTAGTGGTCCTTTTGCGCCATCCACTATTGGTGCTAATTCAAATGTGTAATATATGTTATTAATATCAAGGGGGGGGGGGAATTGAATAGATTTTGTGTGTGTGTGTGTGTGTGTGTGTGTGTGTGTGTGTGTGTGGGTTTTGTTATGTTAAAATATAAATAAATGTAATAAAAATATATTACATTTATTATTAAGATTAAGATTAAGATTAAGGTGTGTGTGTGTATTGAGTTTAAAAGCAAATATGTTTATCGTGTTAGGCGCAATGTTTTTAAAGTTGGTTTGGGGGCAATACGTTCGCTTTTGTCAAAAACATTGCGATTTTCATTCAGTTCCAAATATGATTCTGTTAAAACACCATTTGCAATAATTACACTATGTGTATCTTAGTTCAATATTACGTTTATTTTTATATGTATATAAAAATAAAATAATATATAAACAATTAATCGGTCAGTCAAAATGGAGAAAATAGATTTTAATACCTTAAATCAGATTTTGGAACGCAATAATATAGTTGATGCCATTAAAAAAATACTTTGTCAGCCAACTTCTGTCCTCAACACGTCCCTATCCCCATCCCCAAATGAACGCAAAAATACGAATATGAATAATCCAACTACAAAAAAATGTATATATATTTATGGAAATTCGGGCATTGGAAAAACACAGTTTGCCATTCAAATTTTAAAAGAATGTGGATTCGATTATCTTCTTTATGATGCAGGTAATATTCGCAATAAAAGTGTTATTGATGACATCGTTAAACATAATTCAAATCAAAATAATATAATGAGCATATTTCATCGCAAAAAAAAACAAATCGCGATTATTATGGACGAAATTGATGGAATGAATAATGGTGATAAAGGTGGAATTAACACACTTATTAAATTAATACGACAAAAAAAAACAAAAAAACAACAAGACGATATTGTCAATAATCCAATCATTTGTATTGGAAACTATAAAATCGATAAAAAAATAAAAGAATTAATGAAAGTATGCAATGTTTTTGAACTAAAAGAACCCACAAATCAACAAATACACATTTTATTAAATCATTGCATTGCCGCATCCAATCCTCACGATACTAATACTAAACCCCAAGGGGGCACCATTGACCCGCCACATAAGACTATGATGTCGGGATTGAATTTGGAATTAATTGTTCCATATATACAGGGTGATTTAAGGAAATTGAATATGATATGTCATATGTATGAAAAAAATCCAGAATTAATAAATGAAGAAACATTTTCGGCATTTTTTCAATATAAGGCGTATAATAATGATACCAAAAAAATAACCAATAATTTATTTCATAATTCGTATAAAATAGAGGAACATAATACAACGATTAATGAAACGGATAGGACAAGTATTGGTTTATTGTGGCACGAAAATATAATAGACTATATACACTGGGATAACAATACATCTATTCAATTTTATATTAAACAATTAAATAATATATGTTTTGCAGACTACATTGATCGCGTTACATTTCAAAAACAAATATGGCAATTCAATGAAATGAGTTCTTTAATAAAAACGATGAAAAATAATTATGAATTTAAAGAAACTTTAAAAAAACACGGTGGAACAATATTAAATAATGATATAAGATTTACAAAAGTGCTTACAAAGTATTCTACTGAATATAATAATTTTCTTTTCATACAAAATTTGTGCCAACAATTGAGTATGGATAAGAAAGATTTATTCGGTTTCTTTTATGAACTATCATTAGATACTTCGCCTAATAGAGAAAAAAAAATAACATATCTATGTGAAAATTATGAAATTAAAAAACTTGATATTCAACGCATTAATCGGTATATTGACAAATATATTAATATAACTACAAACAACGATGACGAAGATATTGCTGATATTGATGACCTTAACTGTTTTGAAAATATAAATGACGAATACACCGATATTGAAATAAATGAACCCAATGATATTGACTTTTCATAACCAATTAGACTTAGTAAAATGTTTTATAAATATGGAAATATATAAAAAAAAATGAAGCGAATTTATTTAATAATAATAAATAACAATTAATTGAATACACTTTATTGTGTGTTTGTAAAATAATAGTATAGTATTAAATAAGAACGTTACTTATAAATACTATGATATACTTTTGATTATGCAATAAAATATTACGAAATTATGATTTAAAAATTATAAAGACATATTTTAAAAATTTGTGTCTTTATAATTTAAGAATTATTAAATTGTAATTGTCCGATATGGCATTAAATAATCACATTTAACATTTAATATTTGGTTCATTATTATATATAGAAAAAATCCGTAATAATAATTATCAACATATTGAAATATTGGTTGAATAACCACTATCTGAACAACACTAAATAAAGTTTTAATATAAAAATTATTGTTATTTATAATAATATTGTAATGAATTCATAATAATATTGTAAATACATAATAAAGTTTTATATTAAATATAATTTAATTCAAATTATAAATTTAAATTATTTTTTTTTTAATTTCGGCTTAATTTCGGCTTAATTTCGGCTTAATTTCGGCTTAATTTCGGCTTAATTTCGGCTTAATTGTTTGAAATTAAAACAGAAAAATAAGCAGAAAAATAAAAAAAAATGATTCAAATTATCATAACCTAATGAACGAATGAATATAAATATAAAATATAATGTAATGTTTCATTTATATTTATAAACAAAAACAAATAGCAGAGTATTATAATAAACGTTATAATAATACTGTCATATACTTTTTATGAAGTATTCATTTATTATAAGAATTATAAAAAAATTAATTCTTAGTTATAATTTTTATAATAAATGAATATGACGTAAAATTTACATTAAAGAATAAAGTGAGTTCCAACAAGCGCAGGAACAAATAACTATTTTTAACTATTTAAGTTAAAAATAGGGAGTTTTAGAAAGCATTAACGACGCACTGAAACAAATAACTTAAACTTTAAATGTGAGTTGCTTAAAACAACTGCTATAAAATATACAAATAAATATGAAATAAAATATTATGTTTTATACAAATATTCAAAATAAAAAATAACTTAAACTTTTAATGCATTAAAATCATTGCATTAGTATAAATAATTTAATAAAATATAATTATTTATATTTATATAAATATAATATAGTAGCACGCGATGACACACCTGCTACTACCATAAATAATATTCATCTTTATCATGCAATAAAAAAAGCCTGAAAAAGATGATATTTAATATGGGTTGTCAAAATATTAATCAAAAAAATAAATATAAATAAATATATAAAATTATTCATATTCAATGAAATGAATTGCATTAATTGTTTAATGTTATTTTTTATTTTTTATTTTTCTCTCTTATTTTTTCCTGTATTTTATTTTTCAATTGATTTTCTAAATGTTGCATATACATATATCTATTTAACATTTCATTTGTATCATTATCATTATCATTATCATTATCCTTATCATTATCCTTATCATTATCATTATCATTATCATTATCATTATCATTATCATTATCCTTATCCTTAGTTGATATTATTTGTGGTGTTTCCCCCAATTCAATTAATTTAGATTGATAATATTTTATTTTTTTATCCAATTCCTGTTTATCATTCGAAACTTTAACAATAGACGACTCTTCTTTTTGTTTATATGGTTTAACCGACATTATTGTTTGAATTACGGACTGTATTTGCAAATTTGTATGCGCCTCTTTTTGCGCATTTATATAGAACTCTGATGATTTTTTTAATCTATTTATTCTCATCTCCTCTAATTGCTTTAAAACATCTTGCTTATTTTTTAATTCACCGGGATGATAATTTTCTAAACATTGTTCTATATCAATCATATAAAACTGTTTTAAATCTGGCTGTTTTATAAAATCATCTACACTATACATACTTGGCTTTATAAACATACTGTTCGCGGGGTCATTTAATGATTGTTTTTTATCAAACGAATTGTGATTATGAGAGAAAACCAAAATCGTTTTTCTAACATCCAATTGAACAAACGGAATCGTATTATTCTGCAAAAAATGCCTTTCTTCGGCTAAACAAGCCTCATTTTGATATGATGTTTGCTCCAATAATTCACGACGAAATGCAAATGACGCGGCTGTCGCATGCTTCGGTCCATAAGGACCAAACTGAAACATTTTATTAATATGTTTAAAATATATATGCAATTCACTACTTCCCGAAATCCACGCCTTGGGATTATTCTGCAACATTTTAACCGCATGTGATATTCGCTCTGGAGGATAATAATCGTCATCATCCATATAAACAATTACATCCCCCGTCGCATATTTATGTGTCATATTGCGTTTCTCTCCCAAAGTTAATTTTATCCCTTCGCCTATTATTTCTGGTCCAATATATTTTACACATATATTACTGGCTATTGTGCCCGCATTTGCTATAAACTCGTCAAATAAATCTTTCACACAATCGGTTCCATCATCTACAACAATCCATTCAATACGATTCAATGGATATGTTTGATGCATAACACACTTCATTATAAATGGAATAAATGGTCGTCTATTATATGTTGGTGTGCAAATACTAATTTTCGGGGTTTTTTGCAGTTTTGGCAATTTTTTCCATTGAATTAATGGCGTTTTACTACTTGCCGTTTTACTACTTATTGACATCCTTATTCTAAAATCTTAATTTAATTATATATTTAATAATATAAATATGTATTAATTTTTATATTATTTTACTTATATATTTTGCATGTAATGCGTTATTCTATTATCTCAAATATTTGTTTAATTGTAAAAGAAATTTTTTATTTAAAGATGGAATATTTTTTGATGACGCTTTTGATTTAAAATAATTATTTTGAGAGAAATCACCTCCTCCACCACCACGTCCCCGTCTTCCTCCAAGTTGTTCGCCTTTATCAACAGGGACCCCTTCATTTGCTCCATCAGTAGAAACCACCTCAGTATTGTCCCCATTGGAACCCGTATCAGTAGAAGTCTTACCCGCAGTTCCCACCTCAGTATTGTCCCCAGCAGGGACCTCATTGGAACCCATATCAGTAGCAGCCGCATCAATAGCAGCCGCATCAATAGCAGCCGCAGGAGTAGGGACCCCATTATTTGCCGCATCAATAGCAGCCGCATCAATAGCAGCCGCATCAATAGCAGCCGCATCAATAGCAGCCGCATCAATAGCAGCCGCATCAATAGCAGCCGCATCAATAGCAGCCGCATCAATAGCAGCCGCAGGAGTAGGGGTCACAGCAGGGACCTCATCATTATTTGCCGTATTAGTAGAACCCACTTCAGCAGTGCCCTCATTGGAACCCATATCAGTAGAAACCATATTAGTAGCAGTAGAAACCGCAGGAGCAGGGACCACATTATTTGCCGCATCAATAGCAGCCGCATCCGCATCAGTAGTTAATAAAGATGATTGAGTTATGGGTTTTTGGGAGGATGAAGATAAATCGGATTTGGATTCAGATGAAGATAAATCGGATTTGGATTCAGATGCAGATAAATCGGATTTGGATTCAGATGCAGATAAATCGGATTTGGATTCAGATGAAGATAAAGCGGATTTGGATTCAGATGCAGATAAATCGGATTTGGATTCAGATGCAGATAAATCGGATTTGGATTCAGATGAAGATAAATCGGATTTGGATTCAGATGAAGATAAATCGGATTTGGATTCAGATGCAGATAAATCGGATTTGGATTCAGATGCAGATAAAACGGATTGTGGAGGAGATTTTTTATATTCTGCTACATCAGATGATACTGAAGAAGATGCAGGTGTAGCGGGTTGGGATACAGGCGAAGGTTTTTTAAATAGTCCAAGAAGTCCCTTTGCAGGGGGAGATTTAGTGGATGTTTCATTATTTGTGCATGTTCGGTTGGCTTGATATACTTCAATAATTTTGCTTAAATATTTGGATTCGGGTATATTTGTTTTAAATATAGGAATTCCTAATTTATTAAAAAAGATGAGTATAATTACAATAATAGAAATAATGCCGGGAATTGTTCCTAAATATGTGATTATATTACTTATAAAAAATACACTAAATAAAGTAGCAATTGTTCCTTTATAGTATTTAAAAATATTGTTAATAATAACTGAAATTGTGGCTTTCATTCCTTTTTCATTTTGGCTATTTATAAAATGTGCTTTATAGTCCATTACAGTAAATACACAAATAATGAATACAATAATGCTTATAATCGGTATTGCACCAATTATGACAGTAAGAATTATGAAAAATAAAAATGCAAATGCAATTGCAATCATATAATTTACAGGGTCAGACATTAATTCTATTTTTTCTCTCTTATTTGTTTCATTTGAGTTATTATTTTGTGATGTGGGGTCCTTTTCAAAAAATATTTGCATACAATAAAACCAAATAAATATAAAATAAAAAAATTCAACAAACATTGCAAACATTAAAAAGAATCCCGTTAAAATCGGCGAAATTAATACACACACCGTTTCTGGCAATGAATTAAGACTGTTAAAATAAGTCGTCATACCAACATAATTTAACTGCATAAGTGACTCCATTATTTCAATAAAATATCGTGCCAAAAAATGGGCTGGTTGTTGCGGAGTCCCCTTATATTTCTGCAATGACTGAATAAATGAATGTTTCGATTTTGTATCATTAAATGGAATGTCAAACTGGATTTTCATCGACATATTCTCTCCATTTTCATTTGTTGCATAAAAAATATTAGAAATAATTTGTGATATAGATGGGATGTGGTCAGTGTATGGAAAACATTTAATATCGGTAGGTAAAATATTGGCTTGAGACAATTTACTAAGATATAAATTTATTCCACTAAAAGAAAAATATAAAAATATGAAAATAAATAGACTTATTAGCGATATAATAAATCCTTTTATATTTATGGTTTGAGTCTTTGTAGAAGAAGAACTATCCGTCTTTTTTTCATCTAAATCTGGTGTTGTTGAAGTTGATGTCATTGTTTAATATTTAATATTTAATATTTAATGTTTATTGTTTAATATTTATTGTTTATTGTTTATTGTTTATTGTTTAATATTTATTGTTTAATATGTATTGTTTATTGTTTATTGTTTATTGTTTAATATTTATTGTTTAATATGTATTGTTTAATATATTTTTATTGTTTAATATGTATTGTTTAATATATTTTTATTGTTTAATATATTTTTATGATATTATTTTTTAGCAGTATTATATAAAATGGTAGTAGATATTAAAAATCATAAAATAGATTTTAGACATAGTAAAACTAAATCCAAAAATAAAAAAAAAGCCGCCATATATAGTAAGATTTATAATAGACATAAACATAGACATAGAACATATAATAAACATATTAAAAAAGGAGGAAATAAATGGACACGAAAAAGAACCACCAATATTGACGAAAATGATATATCCGACATTACACAAAAAAATATAATTGACACCATTAATCTAAAACATTTCGTAAAACCTTTTCAAACAGATTTAGACATAAACACAAATCCACCAAATTATTATCCTCTATCCCGCCAGCCTCTTCCACCATTGCAAAAATTACCTTCCTTACAAAAATTACCTTCCTTACAAAAATTACCTTCCTTACAAAAATTACCTTCCTTACAAAAATTACCTTCCTTACAAAAATTACCTTCCTTAC
>Ga0302186_10003079_pt1 | contig 12448 bp, 15 predicted proteins | sample II_Bog_E1_2_FD_198782 | JGI IMG/M metagenome (GOLD analysis project Ga0302186, IMG submission 198782) | Peat permafrost microbial communities from Stordalen Mire near Abisko, Sweden - II_Bog_E1_1 | ecosystem: Environmental > Terrestrial > Soil > Wetlands > Peat | place: Sweden: Abisko... | reverse complement strand
TTCAGAAATAAAAAATTTATTTTTAAAAAAATAAGAAATTTTCCAAATATTGTATTTGGATATGTATTTAATAGAAGGTTTTTTATTTGTATTGAAATTTAAAAGAATTTATCATAACATTAATTAATTTTCTCTTTGACATGGACGAAAAGCAAAATTTTTATCCTGCTACACCCCCATCTTTAATTACAAAGGAAAAATTTTTAGAAAATATGGTTAAAAACCAGGATTATTTTTCCAGCTTCACTACTTTTAAGAACCTCCTGAAAGTTTTGAAAGCTAGTTTGAATGAAAATTCCAAATTAATGATAAATGAGTTTCTGAAGGAAATTCAAATTAAAATTCAAGCGTTGCAGATAGTTTCTCCTCAAAAGGCAAATTTTCAACAATATGGCGAAAGCATATCTCACATTTACGCCTACGTTTTTTTAAAAACCGTGTTTTTGGAAGAAAAAATAAACTCCAACTCCCAATTCGCGTTTACCATGTACCTTATTTTTTTCCTTGAGCTTTATAGGAAATCTAAAGAGAAAAAGAATCGGTTTTTCTCTGAAAAAAACATCCAAGAAATGTATTTAGACTCGCTTTATATTCTTTCCAAGAATTATCTTGAATTAACTCAAACAGGAAATATGCAGAATTTCTTAAAAATTAATACGAACATAATTGCAACAAAACATGATAACAATGCTTTTTTCGAATCAATTTCTACTAAAATCACCGATCATTCTCATGAAAGTTTCCTTGTTTTAGAAAATTTGAGCTTGATATTGCTCGCAAAACTTCTTAAAACTGTCAAATTTAAAGAAGATTTTCTCCATGAAAAAATCAAAACTGAAATTTTCATTAATAATTATTTATCGATTAGCTTAAGAGTTTGTTCCATTTTGATTGATGCTACACTAAAAACTCAAGAAATCAGCATAAATCTCATACAGAGTCTCATAAATAATGTCTTAAAAATAATAGTTACAACTCTTAATTTCAAGCATCTTGATATAATTTTATATGAAAAGCTGAAAAATGACGGGTTTAAAGAAATCAAATTTTTGATCAAAGTGATTTTCATAATTTTGTTCGATGATGTTCATTTTGAAGAGTTTGAAATTTCTAAACAGGATTTTGAAAGTTTCCTGCCTAACAAACAACAAATCAAAACTTTAATTAAAGTAGTGCATTTAAACTCAGAAAAGGAAAAAATCAAAGTTTTCCAAAGGATTTTACAAGTAACCTTTTTTTTTAGATATATTTTAATGATATAATTAAGATTTTCACGTTTTGCGGTCAACAATTCCGAGGTTCAGACAAATATCAAGAGATCGTTGAATTAATTCTAATGTTCTTCAAAATATTCATCAATCAAATTCGACGTCCTGAAACTAATTTCGAGATATTTTTTGACGAAAGAGCAAATTTGTTTTCTTCAATAAGTATTACTTTTTTAAATTTATTTCTTATATGTTTTTATTTTCAGAATCATTTTTTTCCATCATAATTGATGAAAACGGACTGAAATCTGCTTTTTCGCTATTAAAGGTGATTTTCATAACTGACCCTCTTTCAATCGATCTGAAATCTTTAAATAAATATGAGATTTTCATAAAGAGCTTTTGGTTTTTCTTAAGAGATACTTACATAGAAAGGAAACAATTCTTATTTTTCTATATTGATTTTTTGTTGAGCTTTTTGTACGAATGTCAACAAGGCAATTTTCATTCTAATGAGAACAAAAGACGGATTTTCAGTTGTGATGATGCAATAACGATTTTGCATGAAATTTTGCCAATAATTGGATCAAAAACAAATTCCTTTCAAATAAACAAAAATCTGATCATTTCTTTGATTGACAAAATCAGTGGAATTTTTGGAAAAAATTCAATTTGTTCTATTAAATCAAAGGATCTGATTAAAACTATAATGGCCAACCCTTTTTTCTTAAAACAGATAACCCTAAATGAGGAAATATTGGGTTATATTTTTGAGACTTGCCTTAAAATAGAAAATCAAAGCTTTTTTGTGGAGTTTTTAAATTTGATATATCCCCAATTACATGATATAACAAATGATTCATCAATTTTAAGAAATTCATTTTTCGAAACGTTAAGGAAAACGTTTACATCTTTGAACAGTTTTTCAAACGAGAATGACGATAACATTAAAAACCCAGATAAAATTGAAAATCCTGTTGATAATTGGAAAGTCCAAATACTTTGCCAAATATTCCAAAATCTGTTAATTTCAAATTTAGGCAATCCGAATTTTGAATATTTCAAGTTACAAGAAAACTATAAAAATGAAGATTCTGCTCATGCTTTTCTTTGGGATTATTCTCGATTGACAAAAAAAGTATTTTTAATAAAAACCATTATTTTTTAATTAAATTTTAAGGGAAACTCAGAATTTTGCACATATATTTTAATCTCCAAGCATTTTGACAATTTATTTAAATTAATTGAAAATAACAAAAGGTATTCTTTCTAATTTAATATGTGTTTTTTGCAACTTGAAATTTTAAAGTTTGAAAAACCAATTGATTCTTTCTGAATTGTTAAAACTGCTATTTCTGATGCAATCTGATATTTCGGTGACAGAATATTTAAAATCTCATAAATATTATGCTCGAATATATTGTTTGATTTCTGAAATTTTGCATACCTCCAATTTTTCTACAATCGATGTAATGTTTCTGATGAACATATTAGTTAACATAGCGACAGAGTCAGCGTTCTATTTCACAATTGAAAAGTATCTTTTTTATGGTTTCTCAAATAAGGTTGATCCAAAAATATCACTGTCTTTTGTTGTAAATGAATTGGAAGAAAAATATAAAGGAGTCATCAAATACATAATTATTAAAAACCCTCATTATCTTGAGATGGTGTTTCTTTCGCTCTATGAATTGAAATTTGATGAAAGTCTTAAAAGTTTTTATTTTTTTCTTTTCAATGAGATGGTCATTTCTTCAACCTATAATGCTCAACTTTTTTCAAAGGAAACCATTGTTGAAAAGTTATCTGTGATGTTAAGGATAGAAATGAATTACACTGTTAAACTTTTGATAACGAATTTCTTGACCAACATTTTGAGGGAACACATGGATATTGCAAGGCTAAAATGCTTGATCCTAACAATGAGATATAATTATTATTGGAATGATGTAGTTGCAATGTTTCCGAAAATAAAAGAAGATCAACTTAAATCCAACTTTTTTGATTTTGACAATTTTCAAATTTCTTTGAAGCTGCTTTTCAGCGTCATGCAAAAAATTATTACATAGTAAGCAAAATAAAATTTTATTATGTATTTTAATTTTTTTATAGTAACCAAGACATGGACGATATTTTATATTTTTCTGGAAATTCTTCAGCGATTCTGTTGAAAAATTTTGATAATTTTCCATCAACCTCCTTCACAATTATCACTGTCATCAAATTTGATAATTTAATCACGAATGATATCAAAAAGCTTGCCACCAGTTATTTTACTTCCCCACAAAGAGAAGTCAAAGACAAAAAGAAGTCATTTTTAATGGGGGAGATTAATGATATTTCAGATTATATGGATGTGTCTGAAAAAAACAATGTTTTTATTCAAACTCCAGAATTCAACAAAAAAAATAATTATAGACCAACGATTTTAACACTTAAGTCACCAGCTGCAGATTATTTTGAGATTTTTATAAATTTGGAAGGAGGTCAAACCAAACTATGCCTAGTAAAAATGAATTTTTTATTGATTTAATTGTTTTTGGACAGGCAAATTTTTCCAGGAATAAAAATGCTGTCATCGATTTATATAGTTGCAATATATGCGAATTTGAATGGTATAACTTCATTTTCACATATAGTTCTCAAACAAATACTGTAAATTTAAAAAATATTCTTTCCGAATTTAAAATTTTATTTAGTTCACGGTTTATATGAATGGAGTTCAATTGAAGAAAAAAAATCCAATAAAATTTCCCAACTTTAAAGATGATTTCAAAAACTTGAAATACTTCTTAATCGGAAGCACAATATCTTCCCAAAGCATTTCGAATGATAATAAAAAAATGCAATCCGACACTCAATTGATGATCAAAGACAGCATGAATGGTCAAATGAAAAGTTTTTTCTTGATTGATAAAGCATTTACGCTTGAAAATGTCAAAAAAATAAATGATGAGTACAAACTTTCTCAAACATTGTCAAACATTAATTACGACGCTGAGCTTGAATCGAGCATTTTATTGAATATTAACTCGCTTTCTCTCAAAGGCAATCATATAATAGATGAAAATTGGTTAACCGTGAATAATTATGATCAGAACCTTGAGTCTTATGCCTGGTTCAATGATGAATGGGAAGGAGAGGGAAACATGAAAAACTGCAATTCTTTAATGACAAAAATCAAAACATTTTCAGGAAACCTTAGATCGATAAAAGGAAGAAAAGAAATCAAAGTTGGGGATGTCAAACAAAAAGCCGTTGTCTTTATTAAAAAATATAGCATTTTGGATGCTTTTCTTTCTATTGGCAACGTTGACACTTTTCTATATATTATTGAGTTATTGTCAGAATTCAAATACATCAATGAAAAAAAGCTGAACTTTGTTGTTGCTGAAGTCCTTAGTCTTATTTCTGCTTTCATGACAAGCGAGATTAAATCTCAATATAAATCAAAAGAAATAACAGAGTTTTTCAAAAAGAACGGGTTAAAATTTTTCAGTCTTCTTATCAACCGGGTTTTTTAGTTTTTTTATAATATGTATCCAATTTTGATATATAGTTTATTCAAGAGAAAGGATGTTTTCCTATAATTGCTGAAAGTGTTATTAAGTTTATTGATTGCTTTGATGAACATCATTTGAAGTTTCAAGCTTTTGAATGTCTTTTATTGGATTTTGATTTATGGTATTTCACAAAATTTGACATCCAGGCAATTTCTTTAATTTTTTTCTGGATATTTATTTAAAAATATTAGATGGTTGTTATCAATGAAATCCATAATATGTTAATGGACAAGAAGATATTTCATTTGTTTAAGAAAAAAAGGAAAATAAATGATTTGTTTTGTGCTTTAAATTCGAATTACAGAATTTCCAATCATATAATGGGAGGTTTGAATTCTTTTTAATTATTTTTCAATTTACGAAGCAATGTAAAAAAATTCAAAATAGATTATATGGAAAATCAAAGCTATGAGAAAGCCCATCCATTAGAAATTCAAAATCTTTTAATAATCCGAAATGAAATATTCAAATTGATTTATAAAGTTTTTACTCCTCATTTATTAGGTTTTATTAAATTTTTAGGTGATGAACACTTTTAGAAAAGTCAAATATTTGATCGAAGAAATCACATTATTGATGAAATTTATTTTGATAAACGAAATTGATAACAATTTAATTGATCTTTTGGATTTATTACTTCGACTTTTGACAAAATCAAAAGACATCATCGAATATAGGAAAACATTAATTAGTCTTGATTCGATTAAGATTGTACCCATTTTACTCTCGAAATTGGAATCAATATGCACAGATTCCTATAAAATTCTTCATTTTAACAATATAGCAGCAGATCCAAAAGATCTTTTAATCTCGATGATCATCGATATTTTTAAATATTTATACTCTTATGACACGATAAAAGTCGATGAAAACAACAAAGACAGTTTTGGTCAATTTTCAAAAACCACAATCAATACAATCAAAATAATCTCTTTCAATATTACAATTGAGAAAAACCTTGCCTTGAATTTGTCCATAATCAATAGTTTATTGGATCAACAAATTTCTGAATTGACTTATCAAAGCTTATTTGATTTTTGTGTTGTTTCTGTTGATGCAAAAAATAATTTAGATGAAATATTGTTCGAAATATTGTTTCAAAGGATGATCCATCTAAAAGATGAGCTGAAGATTAAATTTTTAGATGAGTTGGCAATAAATTGTAGGAAAAATCCTTTTTTTGTCTCAAGGATTTGCGACTTGTCCTATGGCATTCTTTCTTTCAATTCCTTTTTGAAAAATATTTTTGAAATTAGTACATCATTTTATGATTTTTTTCATTTGAAGTTAATTTCTTTTATTTTTAGATAAATTTAAATTTTTCCTTCAACCCATGACCAATTTTCTAAAGGAAATCTTCCAATATTTATTAGAAAAGGACTCATATGGGTATTTCAAACTCTATTCATTCTTCGCCTTTGACAATTTCAAATATTTCTACTTTTACCTTGATATCATCGGACAAGTCTTTCTGAAAATGTGTGAAGAAAATAAAGAAGAAATTCAATCAGAACTCAACAAAAATAAAATATTTTTTCTAAATGTATGTCAAATTCTTTATGGATTTGAAGATACATGCAGTTTGGTTCCTTCCGTCGTCAACCAAAATCTGGAAGCGGTTTCTAGTTTTATTCCCATTATGACCCAATTTTTAAGTGAGTTCAATTTGTTGCATATCTATGCTTATTGTAATATAGAAGAATTTCTTCTTGAATCTGATGAAAAAATTTGGGAAGAGATGGATGGACTTTCAAGGACTTATTCATATAAAACTGGGGGTGTTTTGGTTTCTATTACAAATATTTTGTTTTTTGCTTTGTCTGGTTCAATAGATTCAGAAGAAAATGCTTTGAAAATTCTAAAATCTATTGGAATGCTGATTTTTCATAATGGTAAACCTCAAAGCTTTGAAAAAAAATTATGCTCCTTATATGAAAACCCAATTTATGATAAATTAAAGAAAATGATTGAAAGTATCAATTATTTTTCAGGCAAAAAAAATTCCTTCAATGAAAATTTTGCAACAGTAAACATTGAAAAAATATTTCTATTAAAAAACTGTTTTTTTTTAGTACTTCATCTCGAAAATTTTTAGCTATTTTGTAACCATCTTAAACAAAATTCAGGAAAGCAAATCACAAGAAAACTTGATGTTTCCATATGAATTGAACAAAAATAAAGTTATAATTGAAATTTTGATGATGTTAAAAGATATTTTGCGTCACAACGGAGATGCCATCGTGAAAAACTTTAAATTGATACCTTTCATTATGGAAGATTCAATGAATTTCATATCTTCTAATGATTCTTATTTGATGCTAAATTCTCGAAGTTCAAGCTTTTCACAAGCTCAGGAAGAATGTTTCAAAGAAAAAATTTATTTAAGTTTTATTAAAAGCGAAATGGAAAATGATGCAAAGGCAAAGTTTTTAAAAGAAATCCAAGTTTTTAAAGAAAAATTGGGAATAAAGAACCAAAAGAAATCCAAAATCTTAGGTAGAAAGGCAACCAAATCATTCACAAGCAAGCCTTTTATTGGTCAAACGTGTGCATTTGAGGTAAAAAAAGATTTCATGAGCAAAAAGGATTTTGAGGACTTGGAAAACAAATTAAAATCTTTTGTCGTCATTTGTAAAAAAGATGAAAAAGATTTCAATAAATTCGCCATTTCCTTCTGGGAGTTGTTGGCATCGAATCCGAAGTTTTTGAAAACATTAAGCATTATCTTAGAGGATTCTATAAAAAGCCAAGAGGCTTTGGTAAATTTCAATAGAGAAATTAATTAATGATATAATTATTTAGCCAAACTTTTTGAATTCATTTTTGTATCAAAGAAAAATCAATTATATTGTCAAAAGATACATGATTCAAAAGGAAAATCCAACAAATTTGATGTAAACTTTTTAGTTTTCATATTTTTGTTATTTTTTAAAAAAAGAAACAAAGAGTTGAGCAATATCAGGTTACAAACAAATATCTTTTTGGAAAATTACAAAAACGAAATGAAAAGTTAATTATTGTTAATTTGTTTTAGCTTTTTTAAAATTAAAATTACTAAGATATAAAAAACAAAGAAAAAAATCAAAGCTTAAGAATCGCCAAAAAATGGGAATTTCAAAAAAAACGAATTTTGCATGAACGTGGGGTATGGAAGGAAAAAAAAGAATTTAAATCCTTTTCATACAAATTAAACAAATACTCTGACATTATCTACCGCCGACACTTATTAAAAGTCTATAAAGATGCGGAGAAGAAGGAATACCTTAATCTTAAAACATACAAAGAAAGAAGGAAAAGTATGAAATTCCTTCATCAAAGCTCATCAAAATCTAATGAAAATGGTAAAATAAACACTTAATATAATAAAGATCTTCACTCTCTATTCAATTAGGCTCAGATGGGATTTCCATATATAGCAATTTAACTCAGGAAGATGGATTAAAAGGTTAATATACAGACAAAAATTATCGTATATGTTCAAATAAATTAGATATAGCAACTCCTCCTAGTTTTCTGAAAGCACAGTCAAGTGCCAATGAAAGAGATGATGTTGTGAAAACAATGTTGCCAGGAACACCCTTTCCATCCATAAACACAGTTGATGACTTGGAAAAAATGAATTTTCGAAAAGAAATTGCACAAAGTGTCGGCTTTGCAAACGATGTTTTTAGCTTAAAAGAATTGAAGGATAAAATTATGAAAGTTTCATGTGAATATATTATTCTGAAAGGTGCATTTTTCGGAGATATAAATATTTCCCCCAAATATTTGAATTTTATATCCTGTGAAAAATCTCGGTCTGATGAACCGCCCTATAAATTTGGAGCTTTAAAAAGTGTATTGATCCTTACTCCCAAACGCAAGCAATTTCGTATCAAAGACATTGTGAAAATATATTCCAGACGATATAATTTCTTTAAGTCTTCATTCGAGATTTTTACGAAATCTGGTCGCAGTTATTTTTTCAACGTGTATGTCCAGGAAACTCGTGATGAAATAATCAGAATAATCACCAAAATGAACCCAAAAATTGAGAAATTCACAAATCAAAGTGGTGAATTCGAAAAATACGACTATACAAATAAATGGTTGAGACATGAAATCTCCAATTTTGAATATCTAATGACGATCAATATGTTTTCTGGTCGTAGCTTTAATAACATTAATGAATACCCAGTTTTTCCATGGATCCTAACAAATTATAATTCAGATGATTTAGACCTCAATGATGAAACTAATTACCGAGATCTAGGAAAACCAGTAGGAGCCTTAAATAGCAAGAATGTGGAATATTACCTTGACAGATATCATAATCTATGTGATCCCCAAATACCAAAATTTCATTATGGAACCCATTATTCAAGCGCTGGCGTTATCATGCATTTTTTGATTAGATTAGAACCTTTTACCTCATTGGGGATTGAGTTACAAAATGGGAAATTCGATATTCCAGATAGAATTTTCTCAAATATTTCGGCAACATGGAATTCCTGCTTCTCCAATGCCTCTGATGTGAAAGAGCTGATTCCTGAATTTTTTTACTTTCCAGAATTTCTAAAAAACATGTACATTTACATTAATTTAAAATATTTTGGTATTTATCAATAAAGAAATAAACACAATTTTGGAATGACTCAAAATGGCGTTGAAGTTGGAGATGTGATTTTACCAAAATGGGCAAAAAGTCCAGAGGAATTTATTTTCAAGCATCGACAAGCTTTAGAAAGTGATTATGTTTCACAAAATCTGCATAAATGGATTGATTTGATTTATGGATATCAACAACAAGGAGAGCCAGCAGTTAACAAAATGAATATGTTTTATTATTTGACGTATGAGGTTCTTTAATATTTAGAAAAATAATAATTTTTTTGAACCTTTTTTTGGGATTATTTTCCAAGGGAGGGGTTGATTTGACCAAAGTAAAAGATACAAAATTGCAAGAAGCTTTGTTAGAGCAGATTTTTCATTATGGCCAAACTCCGTTGCAAATTTTCCAAAAACCTCATCCACAAAGGCAAACTGCTCTAATTAAAGGGAAAATTCAGATTTCATCCCTTTTGGATGTAAACATTTATAGATTTCATTTATTTATAAATCAATAGAAGAGTCAAAATTTTCAAATTGTTTGGGAATATTCCGCCCCGATCATCTATTTATCGAAAAACCTAAAAGGATTGGATTTAATCCTTAAAAATAGAAAATACCATTTTTTATCGTAAAATCTTTTTAAGATTTTTGAATTTTATTTTATATATTTATCATAATTAGGAATAAATCTCTTTATTCTAAAACATATAAGCCAAATGATCAGGTCAAGCATTTGATCAATGGAAAGATTCTACTTAATGACTCAAATGCTAAATCCCAAATATATTTTTTTAATCAGTCTCTTCCTGAAGATTCATTACCGATGATGGCACTTTGTGGTTTTGCTGACAATTCTGTTAAAGTTATCAAAGATAACAAAATTTATGAAACTTTGAATTTCCATTCAGTAATCCTATATTATATAAAATAAAATGATATTTGATATAATTAATTTTTTGATTTAGAAAGGAGTAGCTTTTCTTGATTATTGCGAGAAAAACCGACTGATGCTTTGTGCCTCTTTCGATTTTCGGATCACGGCCTGGAAAATTTCAAAAAAAACATTTTCAATTAAGAATAAATGTTTTCCCAGATACATAATTTATGGCCATCATACACAAATACAAAACATGTGTATTAGTAGCAATTTAGGTTTACTACTCAGTGCAGACAGTGTAGAATAAAAAATTCTTTTTTTGTGAGATTATTATTTATTTGCAAGAATGGTGTGAATTTGATCCATATTTTGAAAAATGGGAGGTTCATCCAGGTTTTCATGCCTCCTTTAGAGGAAAATGAAAAAATAAAGATCCAAAAATTTCACAATGATGGTGAAATTTTGCTTTTGACTTCCAATAATAAGTTGCACTTTTACAAGTAAAATTATCTTTTATAAATTATCTACCTTATTATGTAGTTTGAATGGATGCAAGTTGAGATCCTTTAACTTTGAAATAGGCGCAAAAATAATTCACATTAATTATTTTTTTAACAGACAAAATGAAATTGTACTTTAACATAAAAACTATAAATTTTATTGTTGTCAAAGATTATTGGAACAAGTAAAGGGTTGATCCAAATCTTCAATATTTTTACTTTCAAGGTATCATTTCTAAAAAAATATGTTTAAATTGTCTTAAAGCAAACAAATGATTCATTATTTTTGCAAGAATCAATAAAATATGCTCAAAATTCTAAGAAAATTATCAGCACCGATCAACTCCTCAATATAGAAAGTGACAATGGTACATAAATTTTTCATTAAATTCAATGAAAATAATTTTTAAAGATATGCAATTTTTGTTTTGCTCATACTTAAGTGGAAAACTCGCAATGATAAAAATTTAACAATTCATATATATGAATTTTTATGAATAATAATAAAATAAAATTTCCTTATTTCAAAATATTATTATTCACTAAAAAAAATCCAATGTTTAATACAATATGGAATGGAAGATGTTTTTTGCAATGTTTTGGATATCTTCCTTTGTTGCTAGTTTCGCTATGTTTTTGTTTGCTATATTTTATATATTTATGCACGTTTTTAATTCCCAAAATTATCCGCAAAAGTTTTTCCTCAAATTTAGACGATTTGTTTTCAAACCCAGAAGAAAAAATCAAATATGACCCAGTCTTCATCATTTTATTTGCGGTTTTTCATTTATTGTTATTTATGTTTTTATTCTCTCTTCTCAAAACTACAACCACATCTCCAGGTTTCGTTTCTATAGAATGCTCAAACAAGTTGGCAATCAAAGCAATCAAAAACTTTAAATCTATGAAAGATAAAACCAATAAAAAAAATTCAAATGCCCTTAATCTACAACCCTACAATCTATTCGAAGAAAATGAGTCAGCAAGTGCAAAAGAATGTGAATCTGATATGAATAGTTCCCCTCTTTTTAATCTTGAAGAGATGATTGAAAAGAAAATGTTTTTGGATGCAAGAAAAAATATTCTTGAATCTTTGAAATTCTTGGCAATCAACGAACAGGAATTTTTATTGTTTGCCAAGGAAAATTACAAATTATGTTCCACTTGTCAAACTTTCAAGCCACCAAGAGCTGCTCATTGTCCAGAATGCAATTTATGTGTTTTAAAAATGGATCATCATTGTGAATGGCTCCAAACATGCATTGGCTTACACAACTATAAGTATTTTGTCATTATGATCTTTTATGGAAGTTGTTTTTTTTTATTAATGACGATTACTTATGCAAAATTTGCTTGGGAAACGGCCTTTAACTCTCATATGAGCTTATTGTCTTCATATTTTATAATATTAGTTTTTTTAATTATGATTGTTGTTGTTTTACGCTTTTTTGGACTCATAATTTTGCATACAATTTTGATGTTGACGGGAAGAACATCTAGAGAATTTATGAAAAATAAAAAGGGGTCACAAGTGAGGAGATATGATTTAGGATATTCTGAAAATTTAAAAGAAATTTTAGGGGAAAATAAATTTTTTTGGTGTTTACCTTTCTAATTATAAAAATACATATTATTTTTCAAGTTTTTTCAAAATTGTATTGGATTTTTTTAATCATTTTATTATTCCAACAAAATTTTAAAATATTTTTC
>Ga0302186_10003078_pt1 | contig 12451 bp, 14 predicted proteins | sample II_Bog_E1_2_FD_198782 | JGI IMG/M metagenome (GOLD analysis project Ga0302186, IMG submission 198782) | Peat permafrost microbial communities from Stordalen Mire near Abisko, Sweden - II_Bog_E1_1 | ecosystem: Environmental > Terrestrial > Soil > Wetlands > Peat | place: Sweden: Abisko... | reverse complement strand
TATGTTATTTTTTAAAACTTTTCGATTTATTTAAATATAAATATTCATTTTTGAAAAAAAAACTTTAAATTTCTTAAAAATTTTGAACTTCAAAAGTTTTTTGTCATAAGAAAAAAAATTTTTCTTCATTTCAGCAAATAATAAAAAATCCACCAAAAAAACAATAATTTTCAGCACTAAAAAAAAAAAAAAAATATGTTCTGAATAATTCGATTTAATTTGAAAAAAATCGTGTCTTTTATAATTTGGTACAAACCCCACAAAAACTAAAAATTTCTATGCTCGCTGAAACAAAAAACCTTAAAACATCTCAAAGGAAAACCTGGAATGGTCTCGATAGGAAGAAAAAGAAGATCAAGCAATCAGAAAGCATGCTTAAATCAGAGCTTTCCCATGGTAACGAGAGTCTTTCTCAGATAACAGACCCCATTGAACAGATCATTGAGCGTATGGACCGAAACAATGAAGATACAGCCCGGATCTTTTCCAATAACATTGACTCTCTCTTGGAATTCACCTCCAATTTAGAAATAGTTTATATGCCTTACCAATCCAAATTCAAACGAAACTCAACGATTGAAATGAATTGCGAAGAAGAATCTGTCTTAGAAAAAATCCTGAAGAAGCCAAAGACCAACACTTTTCTGGATTACAACTTTTGTCTCAAAAGCAACGTTTATTTGGAAAATATGATGAAACTTAATGTGGAGAACACGATTTTGAATGAGGTGAGTCTTTGTGAAGAAAGTGTGGTGTCTGACAAAGAAACTGTGGTCACCAATAAGACTGATAAGAATGTGATTTATGTATATAAATCAAATTATCCCAATGAGAAACAAGTCTGTATAGAGATCACCAAAAGTGATCTGGACAAAGTGCCTGATAATTTGCTCAATGATAACATTATATTGTTTTATTTGAAATTAATTCATAATGAGATGATCGACCAGGATAAACATAACAGGAGCTATATTTTCAATACTTATTTCTATCAGAAGTTTTTCATGAATCTGAATAATCTCATGGTCACACAATTGAGCGATAAAGATTATGAGAAAGGCTTTAACGCCATCAAGAAAGTAAGCAAATATTTTCTATTTTTTTAAAATTTCATTTAAAGTGGACCAAATCCTTTGATATTTTCGATAAAGATTTCGTCTTTATCCCAATACATGACAACCTTCAGAGCCATTGGTGTCTTTTCGTCATAGTTTATCCCAATTTGCTCTATAAAAAACGTATTTTTCTTGAATAAACATCTTAAATGTTTCTTTTTAAAGTGATGAATCTGGAAGATAATTATGAAGAAAAGCCAATCGATATCCATGCTAAACCCATGATCCTTTATTTTGATTCTTTTGGGCAACTTGATAAGAACTTCCCTATCCCCATTCGGAAATACTTGGAACTGGAATTCATGGACAAAAAGCCTGAAGACTATGCAAAAATACAAAGCAAATGGAAGGGAATTGATGAAAATCTTCTGCCTTGTTTTCAACCTTTAGTCCTATTTCAAGATAATTTAAAAGATTGCGGGATCTTTGTGCTGGAATATACAGAAAGTTTCTTGAATAACCCTGACTTCATCCTTGCAAATATCGAGGTTTATTAATGATTTTATCTTTTTTTAGTTTTAAACGTAAAAATTATAGGAAAATAACGTCAAATTGAATTGGTTCCCGAAAAAATTGATAAAAATGAAGAGAACACAAATAAAGAACATAGTGTTGGAACTGGCGAAAGGGGATGATTTAAAGGCGGTCATAGCAAAGTATCAGAAAGAAAGAGAGGAAATTTTGAACAATACGAAAGATGAAAAGGAATTCGATCATGTAGATATGGCGGAGTTCAGGAACTATCTCAACAGCTGCAACATAGAGATAAACCATCTGAAACCTGTAGAAAAACATGAACTTATCATCAAGTTTTATATGAACAAAGTACAGGCATCGATAAATAATAATTAGTTGATATTCTTAAGAGTTTAAACCAATTTTGTCAAAAATTAACAATAATCTAAAAAATTTCAAGGACATTTTGGAAAATTACAAAAATTATTTTTTTATAGAAAAACATCATTAAAAAAAAATAAAAAATAAAATTTTGTTTTTTGTATCTAAAATCCAAATATTTACAGAATTTTTTAATTAAAATTCATTTATTTCCCTTTTGTTTTTTTTTTGATCGGTTTGTAATTCAAAGGGGCCACTCGATTTGCTTTCTTAAATGAAACATTTATTCTGACTCAATAAACTATTATATTAAATTTTTTTACTTCTTTGCATGAATCCGAACAATACCACTTAATTTTCATGATTTCTTCTTCTGTCTTATCTTTAAACCCCACACATTCTAAATGATACCACCCCTCGCATTGATCATAATCGCATTTTATCATCAATTCACCTTCTTTATACGGTCTCTTGCAAGTGCAATAAGATTTTTGCACATAGAGGTTTTGTGGGTTTTCTATTATATTTTCCTTAAAAAGCCAAAATATATATAAAACTTGCCTTCAATTTCTATGATTTCTTTATTCACCCCGGTTTTTGTGAATTCAACATTCATCTTCCCATCTAATGGTTTCTCATCAATATAGGGATCTAAAGGATTGGCTTTCGGAATTATTTGCGGAGACACTGATTTGAGCTTATTAGCTTCTCTATAATATTTTGAGAAATTTGAAATCTTAATGAATTATGCTTACAAATCACTTAAAATGGTCCTCTCTGGGTTATAAGCCAAATAATAGGCTTTTTCTGTTAAGCTGAGATCGTTCATATTCATAGCATCTGAGAAGATTGTCTTGGTGTTTTTCTCTTTATTGGCTTCGATCTTGATTTTTGAGTTGTTGTGACCACCTGGTTTATGAAATTTGGTGATGTTCTGCAAATATTATTTAGAAAAATTTTGGAAGAAAATTACTTTCTCGAATTCAGAAACGTCGAAGCCTTGATAGTTTTGTAATTGAGCCATAATTTTCTATAAAAGACAATTGTTTTTTTGTTTGTTTTAGTTTACTGTTTTGAGAGGTTCATTGGTAATGTTGCCGAGAACTTGCTTCAAATTATCAGGGATTTTAAATCCAAGGGCTTTGCTTAAGGTAGCCTCATCAAAATTATCAAGCATTTTTCTTAAAATTTTTAAATTGTTTCCTTGCTTTTATCCAATTATTAATTTTATATGAGACGATTTTTTACGTTCGTCTTTTATTTAAAATTACTAGAAATTTATGGGTTTCATATGATGAATGAAATCTTTTAAAAAATATATATTTTTAAGGAACGTAAACGCAGATTTTAAAGAAAAAAGGATGGAAATGTGATGTGAAAAGTTTAAAAACTACAAGGAAAATGAGATCTTTAATTAGTTATTATTCGGATTTTTTTTTCTATATGTAATTTTTTGCTTTTTTTTTTTACCCCAAAAATTTAAAATATAAGCTATTCGTTTTTCCCATCATGGAAAAAAAAATTTAATTAAAGAATTTTTTTTTATTCCATATTTTAGTACAACATTTTAATTTTAGTTTGCTAATGCCAAAAAAAATTCAGAGAAAAACAAAAACATTATGCAATTTGAAATAAAATATTAATTATAGAAAAAAAATTTTCCATGGACAACTCCGAATACATCGATTTTGAGAAAGAAATCCAGGAATTTATCGACAAAAAGTATGTTTTAAAAGTTGAAACTCTTTTCAAAGACATCAACTCTTGCAAATTTCATATCACCACCCTCGAAAACCATGACTACGAATTAGTGTGTTCAGTTTCTGAAGGGATTCAAGTGTTTTCTTCCAATCCCCGCTAAAAAATAAACATTATTCTCTTAGATAATGAAATCAAACAATGATAAAATCATCCAAACAACATTCGAGTCCTTCGAACAGTTATTAGGAAAATATTCTGGGGAATATGTAAAAAAATTTTCAAATGAGCTTTGTGAGAAACTCCAAAGTCTCAAAGACATTCAGGATGAGGAAATCACAAATAAGGATTCACCTTAATTTTTAAAAAACTTAAAAAGTTGCCGAAGAGCTTTTTTTGCTAAACCTTTTACAATTTATAAATTCATTAATTAATTTTTGAAATGGGGGTTTGCGTTTCTAAATGTTCAAGAAAACAGCCAGTCTTTAAGACTATAATTAATGACTCTTTTTCCATTTTGATCCTTCGTAATAATGCTCAGACGGCCTTCCATGATCCCAAAGTAAAACGGATCCAAGCTTTGCAGGCTCATGTAAAAAACCACACAAAAACCCTAATTGATCACATTGAGTCTAACCGGGAAAAGTTGGTGGAAACCATCGTGTACATCAAAAAAACGATCTTTAACAATAACAACATCGAATATCATTTGGTGGGGGTGTTCATCATGATGGAAATTGTAGCGAACCTAAACAAATTCAAGCTGAAATCGTTGAAACATGACAATGAAAATGAAGAAGGAATAGGAACTTTGAGGATGAGGGACTATTCGCTGGTTAGTATTGATCATCTAGATGGAGAGCCGGTACAGAGGATCGATGAGAATCTGGCTCAGTTTGAGAGAGAATTTTTTGATCTGATGATCTATTTTTTTGAAAACAAATACAAATATAGTAGTTTTTTTGGGTCTTTTAAATGGAAAAAACGTTTTAGGGGACATCATGTTCAATTATTCATTGAACGTTCTTTTGCTCTATTCGCAGATTTCCAATGTAATTAATTTCCTCATTTTATTATATATTTAGAATGGATTAGGAAAAAATCAGTTCGGACAAAAATGTTCATCTGTTGAAAAAATTGATTAATGATGAAAATTTGAGGGGGAAAATAATCGAGAAAAAACTCAATAAAAATGACTACAAAATAATTCTTGATTTGACAACATTGTTATTACATTTAACAGTGAGAAGCAACCACAATGCTACCATTGAGATCCTTCCTGATTATTTGAATTTAATAATGCATATCTTTAACTGCTTAGGGAAAATTGGTTGATTTAAATAGCATTAAAATTTCTAAAAGTTTATTTAAGCGGAGTTCGAAGATATTGATATGATTAATAAGGATGAAACAAAAAACGTCTCATTAAAAGGCTTATTATTTGAAACTCTTGACCATTTATCAGAAGTTGCTTTTCAAATTAATGAGGTAATATTTTGATTTAGTGTGTTTTTTTTTTTTAAAGAATTATAAAGTTTGGAATGATAATTAACCCTTTGTTCGAATTTTTTGATGGGATTTCTTGGAATTGCGAGGACCTGTACCTAGAGATTTTTATGAAAATCATTGAAAATTCAAGAAAATCAAAAAACCTCGAACATTTTGAGATTTTCGTGATCGAAAAAATCATCGATTATCTATCCGGAATTGATAAGATTCGGATTTCAAATCATCCAAATGGAAGCGTCCATAACACTGAATATGGTGAAATGAAGCCTAACCCAAGCATCACGACAAAAAATATCACACAAAAAAAAGAAATAAAATTGAAAGTTTACAAGTTATTAAAAAAGGTCATCAATCATATATCATACATATACTTGTCTTTTCTTTATATCGATGTAAAAATGTAATATAACTTGAAAAAAAATAAATTTTTTCAGAAATTGGTCTGCTTCTTCTGTCAAGCAATCGAAGAGACCTCTGAGCTAGGTAATGATAAGCTAAAGACGACGATTTGCAAGGCTTTTAAGAAATTTTTGCTGAAAATCCATCCGTTCATAAAAAACATCTCGCAAATGTTGAATGGACTTTCGACTGAAATTTACAAAAGGATCTCCTCATCAAATCCGAATCAAAATAGCATAAAGTATCTTTAAATTTGTTATTTATATTTAAATTAATCTTTTTTTAGAGAAATTTTCAATTTGTTTTATGTGACTATGGAACAAATAGAGAAATTCCCTGTATATTCATCCATTCCTGAAGATTTGGTTAAGAACTTGTTGAAGGGTAGTGAAAAAAATGAGTTTCTTGTTGATTCTTACAAGGTTTTTTTCGAATATAAAGTATGAGAAATTAATATTTTTTGTTAGGCTCTTAATTTGATTTTCACCGCCAAATTTTCAAACCAAGAAACCTCACAGATTTCGAATCATTATAGTCCAAACATGGTTTTGGAGGCCAATGAATCAGAACATAATGACTGTGATACTCTTTTGAATTTACCTTTTAATATCTTTCTGATGGTCTTAGTGGATATCTGGAAACACCTAAAGGAATATAAAAATGTTGTTTTTTTAATTATTGTTTTGATTTGATTATTTATTATTTTTAGATTTTTAATGCCAAAACCTCTATTACAAAAGATGACATTCATCAGTTTTTGCTTTTTTATAATGTAAAAAAGGACTATTGAAAATTTAAATTTAAAATTTTTAGTATATGAGAAGCATCATATTTTCAATGCATTTGAGAACTGAAGTTGATTTTTTACCAGTCATTAATTCCTTTTATTTGGCACTCCTCGTACTTACATATATTTGATATTTCTTATCATTATCGTTTCTGGGTCCATAGAATATTTATAGTGAAGAAAAAAGCACAGCTTTTAATTCAGTTCTCTTTTTTTTGGTTTTCGATCAGATTTTTATTTACGCAAAGTTAGATATTATTTAAAATTGAATTAATTATTTTCAAGGGTCACAAATGATGATGCTTTAAATAAATACCTCAATCAAATCAAAGAAAAAATCCAACTCGAAACAATTAAAAAGCTTTGCGAAGCAATTGAAACTTTGGGAGATAATCTATGTTTCAATCCAACTGATTTGACCTCCCTGGCTGAAAAAATCGCTAAAATAACAATAAAAACCTCAAATATTTTCGTTTTCAACTCAAATTCAATGACAATATCCTTTAAAGAAATGACCTGCGCTCAACAAAACAACCAAGACAACTTGCAAGAGATCCAGAATTTTGAAGATATCATCAATTCGAATGACAAACAAAACAAGGAGAAATTTTTCAAAGGTCCACGAATTTGACTAAGAATAAATAAATGATTGAATTTTTTTTTTTTTTTTTTAAGATATTGTGACAATAGCAAACATAGAGTTTCAAGACTTTATTTCAGATCATGAGAAACAGAAGAGGGACAGTTTGGTTATAACTAATCCAAAATCTCTATCAATATCAGCGGAAATGCAAATCAATGCAAATTATGAAAATGCTTTACAAATAGTGAAGTCGAACGTAAAAAAATCATCATTTTCATAAATACAAGTTTAATTAGAATATGAGAAGGAAGAAGTTGGAAGCTTTGATTGATATAGACAATAAAATATAATTTCCTTTATATTTTTGTAATATTTAATTTTAATTTTCTTTTTTGTGATAATATATCTCGATTTTGATTTGGAAAAATATTTATTGTTTTTACAATTTTAAAACCTCAAAATATAAAAATCCATTTTTCAAAAATTCCTCAATGAACCTCCATTTGAATTATGATAAAATTTCAACATTGACCTATAAAACGGAGTTGATTAGGGGTCGAAATGTCTCCTTGATTTTGATATCCTTTAACATATTGATTTTGATAATTCTGATGGCTCAGGAGTTTCTTTATATTTCCGATCATAATGATCTCGAAGCCACACTAATGACAATTATTGTAACAATTCATTTATTTCCTCTTTAATCATTGATGTTGATCTAAAGTAGATTATTTGCTTTTGTGTGATTGAATGTTTTGGGCTTCATACTATCGTTTATTTAAAGCAGAATAGAATGAAAATATATCATTTAATGTATTCATCTTTTTAAAAAATAAGTATTTTATTAGAAAAGGTTGGTTATTTTTCAAGTTGTATTAATTGCCGGGGAATTTGTTGAAATTCATGATGAAAATATCAAATTCCATATTCTGGAAACTTCTATACGTTTCATCTTGATATTTTTATTATTGATCATGAATATTCTCAAATATGTTTCAATGCAATATATGAGCCAAAATTTGGAGTTATCAAAGGCGAATTCCATGATCAGATTAGGTAAAAATTAATAAATATTCAAAAAATTTCATACATTTAAATTAAAAAAAAAAGGAATGAGAAATGAAGAAAATTATCTCAGTTTTTTAAACCAAAGTTTGAATTCACCGGGAGTTTCATATAATTAGCTTTATAAATTTTCTACACATATTATTAACCTGAGTCTAATTATTATTTTGTAAAACATTTTTTTTCTTCTTGTTGTTAAATAATTGAAAAACAAATGTTTTTTTACAATTTAAAAAGAAAAAAACAATTTTTTTTACGGTAATGAAAAATTCACTGGTTTTCTTAATAACGAAATTCAAAAAAAATTATTTTTTATTTATACTTGTACCACAATTTCGACATAAATTCCACTACAACTTTTTCATAGAGAAATGTGACAACGAAATTGCCGATCACAATCCCCATCAAACAACCTTTCATGTTAGCATCAATGTCAAGTAAAGGCACAAGATCTCTCAGATGATCGCCAGGGAAAAGCAAAAGCACAAAGCAGCAAATATACAACACAACAATACTAAAAGTGAACCCATAATTGTGATAAAATGCCTTCCGAAAAGGTGGCCCGATAGAAAACGCCAGCACTACAGCCAAATATTGGAAATTAGCAATCAGGAACACATTCTAAACAAATAAAATAATTTTTAAAAAAACCTCAAAAAATTTAACGGTATTTTCATAGCAATGAAAATAAGCATTATCATCACCACCAACAACCAGATCTTGACACTTTTCATATCGAGAAATCGTGAGTAAATATACCAGTACTTGAGTCCACAATTGAATGAGAATTTGCCCTAAGACCGAAGCTAAAACTGAGAAGGAAATCAATTTGGAAATCGGTCTATACTTTGACAATTTCTCATACGACTTCGTATATCCCATTAAGGCAGCCACGGGCAAAATTATACATAAATCAATCCACATATACTCTGCATTACTTAGATCTGAATAAGCTCCATGCAATAAGCACACAGTTGAAAATTGGACCATTGAATAAAGAGCCATGAATTTGAAACATTGCAAACTGGTTGTCAAGGAACATCGACCTTCTTTAAAAACCTCCAACACACAGGATATATCTGGGATTTTGCTAGTGAAAGGTGCTGCGATTGAAGCTTCAATCTCACTTAAAGATATCCCAACATCTGAGGCTTTTAAAGCACCACAATCGTTGGCACCATCCCCACACATGCCCACAAACAATCCAGTTTTCAATTTTTGCAATTCTTGGATCAATGCTGTTTTTTCATTTGGTTTCATGCGAGCGAAAATTTGTGCCTTTTGCAACATTTTATCGAATAGGGTGTCATCTTTATTTTCTCTATTTTGATTGAGTTTATCTTCCAGCAACCTCATGAAGACTTCACCAGTTATAGCCAAGGAAAATTCTGAAATTGAATCCTTTAGCCATGGAACAACTACATTATTATCGACTATTGAATATTTTCTTTTGAGTTTTGATTTTTTGGGTTTTTGATCGTCTCTGTCTGAATTATTTGTCAAGTCATTAAGATATCCAATTCCACCTTCAATTTCCAAGCTTTTCATCTGTGATTCATTGTCTTTATCTTTTCTTGAATGTTTCTTCGTAATGGAAGGTGTGCTCTCAGTGCCAGTGAAGACCAATTTATTTTCATTATTATGGAAATCCTTCCAAAATATTGTCTTGTCCTTGTTTTCTTTATCAATTTCTCCATAGAAGACCCGATGATCACCAGGTATCATTCCACATTGTTTGGCCACGCTTATGGCTGTTAAAATATTATCCCCTGTTACCATAACAGTTCTGATTTCTGCGGCATGGAGCTTCATTATACAATTGGGAGTTGCTGCTTTGATCCTATTTTCCATTATGATAAACCCAATAAACACCAAATCATTTTCTAAATCTTCCCTTTGCAATTTGTCGATGTTTTTTATCGAAATATCCAAGGATTTTGTTCCACAGGCCAGAATTCTAAAGCCACTCTTCGCATAAGAGTCCAGAATGTTATGGAAATTCTCTGGTATTGATATGGGTCTGCATAGCTCTCTTAATTTTTCAGGCGATCCCTTCACATAAAGTCTGAATTTGTCAGCTTTCAGCTCTTTTACAATGACACTCATTCTTTGCAATTTTGAAGAGAAGTCGAATCTTTTAATGATCCCAAGCTTCTTCGGGAAAGAGTACTCATTTTTTAAAAGGCTTGATTTCAACAGACTTGATTTAATCATGCTCGATCTGACAAAACTAGACTTCAAATCTTCAAATTTGTCTGGTAGACATGCGGAATTCTCAAAAGCTTCTGCTGGAGGGGAAACTATTGCAAGGACCATATTATCATAGCCTTGCTCGGTTTCTTCAAACTGCCAATTAGTAGCTTCAAACATCTTCACATCTAAGGAATCCCCAATGAGTTTCCCTTGAACTTTTGTAAGGGCATGGCAGGAAGCTAATGTTTGCATAAGATAAGTCATGGTTCTAGAGCCTTTTTCTTTTTTCATGAGATCTGTGACTTGTAATAATTCTGAGAATTCTGGCATTTTATCAATTATGTTGATTCCTACAGTGCCATGCAGATCAAGGCCATCTTCAGTCAAAGTTCCTGTTTTATCGAAACACATGATACCAACTTTGCCTGCTTGATTGATTTTATTCGGAGAAATGCAGAAAATTTTAGCATGTTTTAGTCGAGAAACCGCGAAGGTAATGCCAATTGACATACAAGTAGGGAGAGCAGGTGGAATCACAATGGTGATCATATCAAAGCAAGCTATCATGATATCTTTGGTTCCTGCACCCATTAACAGATAACTATAAATGGTCCATCCAAGACCTATGAGAGACATGAACCCAATAGACACGATAAACTTCATAGAGTCTTTATAAAAATCAAATGGGTTTCCTTTTGGAAAGAGTATAGATCTAACCAATTGCCCCTTCAATGTATTAAATCCAGTTTGATATACAAGGCCGAGGACCGGTACTGTACCTTTCAAATAAAACCTGGTCTCTATGCATTTGGTTCCTGTTAATAATATGGAGGCTTTGCCTTCTTCAATGGGATTAAATACTGAATCAGTGTAGGGTAAGGCGACTTTCACAATAGGCGTGGATTCTCCTGTAAGCATAGCTTCGTTTATAATGCAAGAACCATTCAGAAGTATAATGTCCGCAGGCAGAGGAGTATCTTCTGGGATCTCAACGAGGTCTCCAGAAACTAAATCAAAGGAAGAAATTTGTTGTCGGTATTGTTGAATTGAGGAAAGAAAAGGATGTTCAAAGGAAGGGGGTAGGTTGCGATAGACATTCACTTTGATTTGGAAGAAACTCATGTTGTAAAGATTTTTCATATTTGTATGGGCTTCCCACAGGGACATTCCAAGAGATAATAAGGTAAAGAAAACGATCACTGCAGAATAAATGATATAGTTTGTACAGAACCAAAGAAGACAGCTGAAAGTCTTAAAATTTTATGTTCACTATTGTTTATGAAAAAATTGTACTTGGAAAAGAAAAAATGGAGATAACAACTCTTCTATGAAAACCTCTATGAGGGGTGTTTTAGGAATTGCAGTGGAATTCACACCATAAAGATCACGGAAATGTTGCCAATCTTCTTTAGTGCCAAGACCTCGACCGAATTCATGATGGATATCATTGGTTGTCTTTTCATTGAAGGAGAACTTTATCGGCTTGAACTTTCCCTGTTGTTTATCGAAATAATAGCGATAAAGACGATATTCGAAAGTGAAATATTCATCCAAAATGCCATTTATATTTAATTTTTCCTTTTTTAAGGGGACAGTCTCAGAATTCCCATCTAAAAATAAAACTTTTTTATTTTTAGAGTGTTTATAAAGAAACCTTTAGAAGTGATGAGAAGAATTTGGGCTGTTCTTAATTTGGTTCTTAAATAGAGAAGGTTCATTTTGATAGAAAGAAACCAACGAGACAACAAATAAGCTATTCCTGCACTTAAAAAGATTAAGATTCCAAATAGGATTTTTAAAAGGAGAGATTCTTTGTAAAACAGAATTTTTGTTATAAGACATTCATCTTCCACCTTTTCAGGGAGATCCACTAGATTGCTCCCATCACATCTAATGTCAATGCTTTTTCTCTTCATAAAAAAAAAGATTTTGCAAAAATAATGATATTATAAATACAGATGTAGTTTATATTTTTTTCTGTTTTTTTAAGAATTTGATAGTTTGTATTTTATCTAAGAAAAATATTTTTTTTTATTTAAGCTGGAAATTGTTAGTGATGAAAGATGTTTCTTTTTCGTTTTAATTGAAAACATAAAAAAAGAAATTTATTACTAAATCACTTGGCAAAAGCACAAGTGTTATTTTTGAAAAAAATTATTATTATTAATATCAATTATTAATAAATTTGGAATAAAATTACAAAAAAATATTTTTTTTTAAATAAAAACATAAATTTTTAAAAAAAAAAAATTTTTGTAATTTTAA
>Ga0302186_10003077_pt1 | contig 12453 bp, 3 predicted proteins | sample II_Bog_E1_2_FD_198782 | JGI IMG/M metagenome (GOLD analysis project Ga0302186, IMG submission 198782) | Peat permafrost microbial communities from Stordalen Mire near Abisko, Sweden - II_Bog_E1_1 | ecosystem: Environmental > Terrestrial > Soil > Wetlands > Peat | place: Sweden: Abisko, Stordalen... | reverse complement strand
ACCCCAACCCCAACCCCATCTTTATTGTCAATTTAGGCTCTTAAGAAATATAAATTTGATTCTTCCAAAATTTTAATAAAATGAGAATCATTTATTTTCACTTATCAGAATTGAAAGATCAGTATATTTTTATTTTCACATAGCTTATCTGCAATCGCTTCCTTGGCCTGTTCTGGCTTGATCTCGAAAAGAATAATGCCTCGTAGTTATTTGTTCCTTATTATTGAATTATCCACCTGTTTCCTAATTTAAGCCCCCTTATATCTGATATGTTGAAAACTTCCTCTTTAGTTGTTAAAATTTTGTTTGAAAAATTATTTGAACTTTGCTGCAGTTAATTCCTTAGGGCTTCCATTGTCGATGTTAGAGTGGCTACTTTGGACTAAAGATCCTTGATTTTTGAAGATGTTAACTCTCTTAAAATGTGACAAAAATTAATGATAAAGGTTATTCCTTCTATTTTCCTTGATTAAACAGAGTTCTTTTATCACTATCTCATCACATACTAATATTGAGACAATTCCCAAAAAATGGTATAATATATAAATTACCAAATAATTTAAGCATTCACCTCCTTTAGGGAAATCCAATTCGTTATTCCTTAAATAAATAGAACTTTAAACCTAATTGTTAAATTCTGTTTTAATACATAAATATTTCATTTTGCCAAACAAAGACCTATCTAAATACATTTATATAATCCAGATTTTTATCATTAATCATTTTTACGCTTAGTATTTTTGATTTGCCTTTTTCAATTATGATTGGGTTATCGCAGATTTGTAACATTCAACAATATCAAGAAGGTTCTGCCGACAAAAACAGCATACTTATTTGTTTAGATCGCATTTTGAGCATAATGATGCTCTGCAACATGTCTGACACCCTAAAGTTCTCCTTTCAAAACAAATTTAACATTGGGTATTTTCAATCCCTTTTTACTTTTAGAATGATCCGTATTCATTTATCACTCTGTTTGTGTCCCATTACCAGAATATTTTTTTTGTTACGAGGACTTCAGGAAATAGTTTTAGAAGTTGAATTCTAGTTTGATCAAAAATGTCAGTAATATTAGACTCTATTTTTGGAATCTTATTTACAGGATACGTGAGCCCTTTAAGCCATAAAATTTTGGCATTGGAATTACTTGAAAATATTTCCAAATATACCTTATTCTCCTTAGCAATGGTTTTGAGAAGTTTGATTTAAAAATCAATATTTTTGCTTAAAAATTGCCAGATATAGCAATTCTTATAGAGTTCTGCAAACATGGGATCTACACTTTGTATCTGCATTAAATATTAATAATTAATTTGATTATCGATGTAGCATTAAAGAATAGTTAATAGAATCAATCAGTGCTGATGCTTATTAATAAAAATGCCACCATTATATCGTCTTGAGATCTATTCAATATCATTATTCACATTATATTATTGATTTCTAAGGTTGAGATAGCCACAATGTCTCTATGATAATTAACCGATGACTTCATTGACCAGTTATTAATAATCCAGTTATGACGCAGGCACCGCAAATTAATATATGCAATCAAACTCCGGTTTCAGTTTGCAACGTCAATTCCCAAAAGGCCTCGCCAAAAGTTGCAATAAGGTCTAAATGAAATAAATTTCTATACTAGAATTGGAACGTTCAACGTTAAGCTATGCGAGCCCTTAAGTGCTGATTGGAAGGCCATAAAATAGCAAGATTTTTGAAGGATCTAACCATGTGCATATAATTGCCTCAAATGCAACGTAAACGGTCTAAGTACCTGTGGATCATACCGGCTTCATGCACCTTTTTAGAAGATGAAGATTGTTGTTATGGATTCGATTAAAACGGGCATTAAATTGCAAAGATCAAAAAGAGTTTCTTACTCATATAGTCAACAAATCCTTTTGCAAATATGCTACTGTTCAAAAAAGGCAGGAAAAAAGATAAAATTGTGGATATTTCGCCCTCAAGAAAATCCCTAATAAGAAAATTACGAACATAATTAAAACTGTTGAGTTAAGAAAAGGGATTAATAACGTCATAGACAGTATCTACTGCTTCGAGATGAATGCAGTGGCTGACTAAAATAAATTTTCTAACATCGCCACAGCAGAGGATCTAAAGGAATTACTGTGGCCTTATAAGCTAATTCAGCCTTATAGCTTCGTTTCATGAATACACAATAATAAAAAAAAAATCTATTTGATTCTTTCAGAATCTGAATCTTCAGAAAATAGCATTCATCCTGTTAAATCCTACTCTAGAAAAACAAGCTTCAGCTTTATCAATGAGTCTATGCCAAAATCATAAAATTTTTATAGGAACTTTCACTAAAACTACAGCCATCCTGATATCATTAAAAGTTTAGAATCAATGGATGATGACATAAATAAATAGATTATCAACTTACGGTAGGAGAACATTCTTCTGACGACTGAATTTACTTAAATCAAGCACCTCTTTGACTAATTTTAAAGGAAATGCTTGCCGTAACAATAATTCCCAAGCTGAGACGTTCGTATTTTAGTTGAATAGAATAATCCGTTATCAGCTATGCTACAAATGCTTGAGTAACAGATCAATAATCAAACTAAAAATGAGGGATAATAGCAAATAATTCCATCATTTTGATGACTATTGATTAAAAGGAAAGATAAATTTTTGAGGATATAAATTTTTATAATTAATAATATGAGCTTGTCACCAAACTACTTGTCATAACCTCAACAGAAAAGTAAAATGTCAGACGGAGGAAAATTCACGATTGGCTATGCTATTTTAGACTAGTAAAGAAGAAATTTATTGTCTGAGGACAGAAATATGAGTTGCTTGAGAAACCATGAAATGACCTTTAATTTGAAAAGGAATCGTTGGCTCATCAGCTACAAAACAAGATTGGGGCTCTGAATAATTATATATGTTCCTCGAAATTCCTTATAAATACAGTTAGATAATAAGATTAAGGTGGGTTTATTGAAAAATATTTTAATAATGACTGAGGATAACAATCTTAAAAAATATTTCCACGGACAGTTTGGAATAAACCATGATGAAGTTATTAATCGAAGATAATGATGATAAATAGTTTTCTCAAAATGAATATGAACATCTGTGATAACCTATTAGAAAGAATTGATGAAACAGATATTAAGTCCTAGATATTATAGATGGATATGCATCAAAGATAGGACTTAGAAAACACTGCCAGTCATGAAAGTGCAGACAGAAAGATCAATCTTATATAAAGCTATAGATACAAAGAAATTATCATTTAAATTAAACGACATCTAAATCACTTTTTCTGGTATTTTAAAAAGTAGACTTATGCCTTTAGTGCATGAAATTTGCCAGAATGTGGATAATCTTAAAAGGGAGGAAAATGAGAGATATTATCGATACTTTGGAAAATCAATTAAATAGTCAATAAAATAAAAGTAATTTTGATAAACGTAGTGAAATCATAGAAAGCAGTTGTGAAGAAATGTTTGTTATGCAATTGCAATAATACCTTCAATAATATCAGCAATTACTGTGCAGAACACACGAATAAATAACTCGATTATATAAGAAAATGTTTTCATTGAGATTGGAGTTATCTCGAGAACGAGTGAATAACGAAACGGAGCAGCTGATCAATTTTTCAACTGAAATGCTAAAAATATGCTAGGGAAAGTGTTATGGAGGGCAACTAAAATCTAAAAAACGAGGTATCGCAAATGGAAAGAGAGTTTTGAGGATAAATACCAGATTGTTAAAATTAACTAAAATATCTATTCATTAAAATGGAGTGTTTCTATAAAACTAACTAAACAACTTTAACCAAAGCGTAATTTATGTCATTCCATTGCTTTAGATATCTTCCGTTTGATAAATAGCTGGACTGTTAAATTATATAAAATCATGATTGTTTACTATTTTTAAAATAAGATGAGCAATCACCCAACAATTTATCAGATAATTATTGAAATGTGTTTAATAAACAAACCAGAATGTAAATCAAAAAGAATACCAGTATGATTTTTAATTATTTACGACCTATTCCTTAAAATATTAGTTATAAATTAAAAATTAGCAAACTAATCTGCAATTTGTTAAAATATTAAAATGGAAATTGAAGAAGATGTTTTGGTATTTATGCTGTAGCCTTGGAAGGAATGAAATGCCTGTATGCGTTTTTGTTACATATTTTATAATTTATTAAGTTTTTGTTTTTAGTGGATAAGATGAATCCACTTGCATATCCGAAGTGAGGATAAAGTTTATGTTTAAATAATTTTTCTTAATTTACTAATTTATTGTTATTTCCAACTTGCGAATATCCCTAATTTATAATATTGTAGTATTGATATAATCCCCAACAATAGTATGAATATGGAACCTTCCAATGTCAAGAGGAACTCACTTCGTGCGATACAAAAGGAGAATATTACAATAAGTAAACACAACTCGACTCTTAATCGAAACAATTTAATTTAAACTAAAATAAATAGTTCTCGTCCAATAAGGATAAATCAATCAAATATCCAAAATAATTATCTGACTTCCAATTGTAAATATTTCCATTCTCTTTTCGTTTAATCTTTATCTTCGAATGTTAAAAATCCTTCCGAACTTGAGTGGTGGCTATAAACCTTTGAGAATATTTAGTTATTTTAAACCATTTTCCCGTCAACTTTTGCTGAACAATTGTAAATTCCTAAATTATCAACTTTAGCAGCAAATATATTGCACATAGGACATTTTGACATTTATACTTATTTATTCATGAAGAATATCCCAAAACCTTTCTTAATCCAAACTTTTTTTGAAAATGCTTTGCACTTATTGTTGATGCAAGTTCCCTCAAGATTTAACCCTTTCGAAATAATTCGCCATAATGGAGCTTCTCTCGAAAAACCAACTTAAATTGGTCCTGTCAATGAATTAAACTTAAGCACTTCCATTCCTCCTCCTCCCTTGATTTTGGAGGTACAAAAAAAAACCATAGATTGATCTTTACGAATAGGTAAATCAGCTAATGTAAGTTAATCCTTCACACATTTGTTCTAAAATAATAACATTAAATTATCTCCTCCTAAGTTTGTACGATTTTGAATTATTTTCTTTATATCAAGAATCGAATAATGAGGTTAAACTTGTAAATCTAATGTTTTGCCATTCATCAATTTCACAAATATTTGCATCTTTTTTATAAGAATGTATTATTAACAAATTAACTCTTGCAGATTAAAAATAAAAATTATTAGGAAATTAATTATAAACGTTGTTTTCGTATTATTTATTCTTCTTTGAGAATTCCATTCTATCTATCTTATAACATTGTAGTATTGATATAATCCCCAAAAGTGAGTATCAATATAGAATCAATTCTTGGGAATGAACAAGAATATATGTAAATATAACTTTATAATTAAAGACGGTACAATAGATTAGATCATTTTCTTTTCTCAATAATAACTTTTGCAATATCTTTATTGAAATCGCTTATTCGTAAATTTTATTCGAGCCAATCAATGTAGCCTGGATGATATTTTTAGATGTAGAGCCAGGTTTTTCCTTTATACTTTCCAAACGTAATCTGTTCGTTCATAAAGCCAGATTATTTTTTCATTTTTTAAATCTTTTTAGTCTTCCTCATCTATGCAATAACTTCTGGGTCTTCCTCTTTTTTATAGTATCCCATTTATTTACATTTTCTGCTGGCTATTTACGAACACGAAATATGATAAAATTATTATCTATGATCCGCTAAGAGATGAGTTATAAACTGAAGCCTCTCTTTTGCTTATTTATACTATATTGTTGATTTGTCCACATTTTATTGAAATTATTAATAAAGATTAAACTTGTACTTTTTATTAAGATCTTGTTGCTCATCCACAAGTTTGACAAATCCCAGTTTAATATTATATTTGTTTTCATCCCATTACGATATATGGCGCATCCAACATGTTCCTGAAAATCTATTTTAACAATCAGAATCCCTTCCGCATATTTTGTAGTCAGGGCGGAGGACAGTTTTAACCCATGTTTGATAGTCCAAATAAGGCCGAAAGATTAAATTAGACATTCTACTCTGCGTATTGTAGTTCTAATTATTATAAAAGAATTACATTTAGTAAAAAATAAAAATTGATTTCTCTTGTTAGAGTCAGTAGCAATTTATCCCTCTTGGAGAGTTCGTTGAGATTTATCTTATGACAATATAGAACCCCAATGTCAATAGGAACTCACCCCGTGGGAATGAACTTAATAAAAACCCAAAGATAATTAGTAGTAAATTGATCATATTATCCCATCTAGTAGGTTGAAATAATTATGAATGGTAAATATTTAACGATATCACAATCTCTTCTGCATTCGAACAATCTAAAGGTATCCTTGATTGGCTTACCAATTTCCTTCAGGAAATAAAACTCCTCTTCTTTTGTTCAGGCATTGAATTTTTAGTCTCAAACCTTGTGAATTAATAAGAAATGCTAAATACTATCGATTTCGCATTATGATAGCTTCCCACCAAAATAATCCATTGTTAGCTAGCATGATTCGATATTGACTATTGAGATCCCATTCTTCAATATCATCGAGATTTATATTCCTCCATTATAATCTTTCCAATATTTCGTCCATTAATTGATCTTGTCTAGTTTATTCTGTGATAAAATTATAAGAAATTATCTCTTGGAAAATATATAAAAAAGAATAAAAGTTTTAATTAAAATGATATTTCTTAGTTCCCTCTTTGAGAGTTCCTTCTATCAATCTGAGAACATTGTATTATTGATATAATCCCCCAAAAAGGTATAAATATAGAAAGTCATTTGGTGGGATACTTAGAGCAACGAATACAAGAATCCAGTTATATTTTTTGAATATTTTTGGTAAAAATTAAATCAATACTTATACTTTTAAAATAGTTATGATTTTGATCAGGCTCCTCCTCCCATCGGTTATGATTGTGATAATAAATCATTTCCTTTAGTTTTCGACATAAATCACAATGGAAAGAAGTGCTCAACCGATGATTTTTACAGTAATTATCAATTTCACATAGTAATAACAGACAAGCTTAGAATAGCAGTTTAAATAAAGTGCACATAAAATTATCGAAAGTGCATTTCTCTTTTCCATAATGAGATACTGCAACAGTTATGTTTTTGTAGGCGTTACAACTGCAGGGCGCTATTGATTGAACGTTGTTAATCCTCATCGTTTAAGCTAAGTTTGTTTAAACCACATGTCCTGTATCTTCTTAAGTAAGGTGGCGTTGATATTTAGCATAATAACTTTTGTATGTGGATTATATCTTTTGACATTCATCGAGACGACAATTTTTTCCTTCGAATGGAACAAATGATTTCTGAGTGCTCATCTTATTGTACTTTTATATGATAAAAATAGATTTCCTTCTTACAATTCAATAAAGAAATTTGAAAAAATAAATAATATTTTTTAGCCATTAAATATCAATGCAACACACTGACATAAATTTTGATAGATGGCCGATAGCTCGACAAATCGGACAATTTTCAAAATTAGAATGATCTTCGCACATGCAAAAGTGTCCGCAACTTGTCATGCAGAAGATAATAATTCTTCATCCTCATTATCAAATTTCTTTTTTCCAATATTTAAAATTTTGGCTGTCAAAAATTGATTTAATTTTTTTGTTCTTCTATTATTTGTAGCAATGATTGATTATTTTTTAGCTTTACTAATTTTTTTAGATAGGATACTTTTTAATAATGCTAATCCAACTTTTAAAGAACTGTTTTGGGAATAGCTTCTGCTTAGTTGAGATAGGATGATATTTTCTTTGAGGTTGTAGTCAACTTTTCCTAATATCCGACGGCAGTTAGATTTCTATCCTTTTTAATAATTTTTTTAAAATTATGATAATTTCAAATTACACTTATTTATCGGTATTTTCATTTTAGTTAATTTAATGCGCTGTTGTATTAGACTATGCCAGACATAGTCCAACCCAAAAGGGGGTATCAATAGAACCTTCCAATGTTAATAGGAACTCACTTTATGGGATAGAACTGAAAGAGTAAAATTGGCCAATAATAAAAATAATAAATGTGAACTCGGGTCAAGACATTTTCCGCTTTGTCTTGTCATATAAATTTTACCAAATGACCACTCTAAATATGTGCCTTAAACTAAAAGCACATCCCTAAACAAGCTGCTGTTTTGATTAGATCTTTAGGGGCGAAACACATTTCTGGTTCTTTAAATTCCTTATTTTATAAAATACTTTCAATAATTAAAACTGAACAAAAAAATGAAAAAAATTAAGGCCATTTAATTTCATGTTTCTTTTGATTTAATCCCTAAAAATTGAAAATTGAGACAAGTTTGTTATTTTCGATAAAATTATGAATAATTATTCATATTTGATGAATTGTCAATTCGTCAAAAACAGTATAGTCTTAAAATGTAGGAGAAGCATACGATTTTATACTGTTGCAATCCCAATAATTTGGTTGACGGTTGTCTGTTGGTTTTAAAGAACTGCCCAGTTCTAACGAGAATATCTACGTTCAAGGTTCAACCTGAGTTAATGAACATACGCTCGAGGAGCCAAATTTTATTGGAGAGATCAAAAATATTAAATATAATCTTAGGTTTCAAGTGCCAGGCTACCATAAAGATTAATTTATTTGTTAAAATACTGTTGAGTCTCAGTTCTTATGTTCTGGAATTTATTATAATAATTTAATTCTTGCACAATAAAACTTTCTATCTATTATCACATTGTATTATTGATATTATCCCCCAAAAAAGGAGTATCAATATATAACCTTCGTCTACTCGATATCGTGGGATATAAGTCACAAATAAATTAAGTAAATAAAATAAATGAAAACGTACCAAATCATAGAGACTTAAAAACAATTAAAATTTAGTCGACTATCCTTGTTCTTCATTAATTTAAAACAACTGTACTCGCTTGAATGATGTAAATTGAATAAAATCTTCGAAATCAAATATTTCATCTCATCAATAAAGTTCATTTAAATGATTTTTGAACGTCCCATGTTGGTTATACACTCCACTTAATTTCCATTTTTTATCAAGTCCTTGTTTTTTTTCATTAAACACTGTCGAGATTCTTCCACTAGTATGGTAAATTATTAAATCAGAATTAAATGACCATCTGTTTTAGATCGTACCGTTTCCTACAATCATTCCTCCATTAGAATTGTTGTCTTTTGCAAATTTAATGACTCCTCCTTGTCCATTATCGTTTATAAATTGCCAAGTTTTGCTAATGACATCATCAATAGTCAATGTTCGAGTGTTTATATGTATCTGTGGTTGTCTAACAAAATTATTCGGTCTTTAGAGGGCTGTTATTCGTTGTTCAATGTTATCAAATCGATTACCATACTCCTGCAAAATATTTCCATGCCGTTGAATCATCTAACTTTGCTGTTGAATGAGCTGATTTTGGTTTTGAATATTTGTAGTAAGGGCGTTAAGTATCTGTCTCAAGCCGTCGTCCATATTGATATTGAACTCTTAGTTATTTTAAATTATAATAAATTAATTCTTGTAAATATAAATAATAAAAGTTTAATTAATTAGGATGTATATTTAATTTATCCCTCTTTGAAAGTTCCTTTATATGTTTCTTATTACATTGCATGATTGATATAATCTCAAAAAAATGGGTTTCAATATTGAATGTTAAAAAGGAAAGCAATTCGTGGAAATGAAAAAACTGTGGAGAAAGAGAAATAATAAAAAAAGACAATTATTGTTAACCTAAAGATTAATGAATCGTACAAAAATTGATAAATTTAAATTTTCAAACGATCAGCATTCTGCTTGCTTGGAGGCATATTTTTCTTCATAGTCTTCTTGAATAAACATTTCTTGCAAAGTTATTCCATTAATGTAAACAGTACATAATTCGTAATTTGCAAACCATTCAGGGTTGTCATTGATACATTTTATCTCTGCTGATGAAAGATGGTTTCGACAATTTAAGTCCGATGTAGTTCCATGGATCCATTTGGAAACATCAGTGAATTTTTTAGGAGCTCCATAGCCTCCAGGACCTCCATGACCTCCATTTGGTAAAATCACAATGATTGTGATAGGCGTTATTAAAGGCCATTGTCCCAGTTATTTATTGCATTTATCCCTACAAACAAGATTTGATTGTTAAAGAACACTTGGCAATAGTACATATTAATTTGGTTGAATAAACGAAATTTACTTACCTTAATGTATTTAACGTCTTTTTTTACTTTAGTAGTTCACTCCTAAACCAATTTATGGTCCTGATGTTTGCCCAAGGCATTTGAGAAAAAAACCAATTATGCTCTATTAGCTTTTTACTTTTAATGACTCAAACAAAGTAGCTTGATAAAAAATATTAAAATAAGAAGCATTGATGACTGCTGCCTTGACTTGGCCAGGTTCTGAACTTCCCATTGATGTTCTTTATTGTTTTCTTAAAATAATAATAAATTAATTCTTGTTAAAGACAGCAGATATTTGATTTTTTTTTAATTTCACAGATATTGCTTCTTATTTTATCCCTCTTGGAGAGTTCGTTTATATTTATTTTATAACATTGTATTATTGATATAATCCCCGAAAAGGGATATCAATATAGGACTTTACAATAAGAACTCACTTCGCACATATGAAAAGACTAAATTAGTGGTAATAAATGAGAAGATCTGTGAGATAAACAGCGTATAAAAATCACTACCAATATTTTGAATTGTAAAGGTCTATATTAGGATACTGCATTCCTCTTTTAGAATGTTTAATGTTTCCAACCACAATAGTTTGTAAAGTATCAAATTATTTTTTGAAACCTCTTTTTCTTGAAGTAAAATTTAGCTGATTTCAATCAACTCAATCATTTTATAATACATTTTGATAGCATTTTGGTTTAATATAACTTCCTATCTTTTTTGTTCAGCAAACTCGTACGAATTGTAATTTTGAAATTGATTTGGATGTCTATGAGGATACTATTTAAAATATTCTTAATAGTATTTTCTTATTGTTCATCTATTTGCCACTGGGACAATCATTAGGAAATAGACGTTTGATTGAGCGAGATTGTTAACATTCATGAACCAATAATTATAAAAGTTTTGGATATAACAGTCAGGTAAATATGATTCAGTCAACTGTGAAAAATGGATGCCAATTCGTTGTTACATCCGATGAAGCACTAACCATTTTGTATGATACTATTTCTTGACTTATTTAAAATATTAGTTTTGTGAATCTTCTTGGTTTTCATAAATTCCCATTTATAAAATATTGAACTATTGTTAGTTTGATAGACAATTTTAAAGTTTAATTTTAACGCTTTATTCTTAATTATTTACCCCTCTTTGAGAGTTCCTTTATGTCTATCCTCTAAGATTGTATTATCCCAATTTGTATTTAAAATTATTTCGGATTATCTAATCATACGTTTGGAAAGTTAAAAGAATCAAAGAATAATGAAACGTACAATAGATAGATCAACAAATAGTTTAGTAAGCTGTAATTCGGTCATCATTTTAAGTTAGTAATTCTGTCGAATGCTGTTTTTTGCTCTTCCTGCGACAATAGATAATCGTTCCAACTAACAACAATAGTGCCAAAACTGATGAATTAATTATTCCGATTATTAGCGCCCAGTCTGTCTCAGGTGGGATATCAGGATCATGTTTTATCTTCACATGGATAAATATATAGCCCCAACAAATTGAAGAGATTCTACTGTCATCCGAAAATATTAATTGTGAATTTCCTACAACTACGAAATCAATACTAAAATATTGACAGCAATATCTTGAACAAAATAACTTCTAATATTTAGAACAAACTTTAAACTATTTCCTCTAAAATTGAGGTTTTATAGTTACTGGTGCCAAATTTGGTCAAATTCATTCAATTTTGATTTAATTAACCAAAATTATGCTTTCTTTACAATTATGTTTGCCTTTATGATTTTTTTTAGATTTAGTTAAATACAATAAATCAAAATAAATCATTGACTACAATACAATTTCAATAAATCACGTGCATATCTAAATATGCCATAAATGCTCCAACATAGCGTGAGATTTAAAGTCCTTTATTCTCATTTTCTCAACAACTATAATACAGATTAACATGATGAAAGGTGATATGAAACAAATATTAATCGCAACAAACATCATGAAATCTCTAGAACAACTTATTCTCTATTTTTAAGTGACCAAAATTGTTGACAGGAGGTTAGTTACTGAAAAGTTTTATTCGACACAACTCCAATAAAATAATCAAAATGAGAGTTCCAGCATTAAACAGAAATCTATTGACCATGGAATACCTGTAAAAGGTCCCAAAATACACAAATAATGAGGAAAGCTCATTTTCATATTTTACTATCTTTGATAACCATAGCCTAATCCTCATTTTCTATTTAAAAATATACAAATTTAAAAA
>Ga0302186_10003076_pt1 | contig 12454 bp, 11 predicted proteins | sample II_Bog_E1_2_FD_198782 | JGI IMG/M metagenome (GOLD analysis project Ga0302186, IMG submission 198782) | Peat permafrost microbial communities from Stordalen Mire near Abisko, Sweden - II_Bog_E1_1 | ecosystem: Environmental > Terrestrial > Soil > Wetlands > Peat | place: Sweden: Abisko... | reverse complement strand
TTTCGACGGAAGTTTTTTTCCTTTTGTTTTGCTCTAAAGATTAAAAAAATCGAAAATTTATTAAAGTTTAAAAAAAAAAAGAAGCAATTCTCTTAAATTTTATTAATACCTTTTTTTTTGAATATTCCTTTTAATAATTTTTGTTTTTGTTTTAGCGACCCTATCCCTCCAAAGCAGAAATCCAGGCGCTAGCGCAAATGATCCAACAAACAGAAACAAAAGTGCGCAATTGGTTCAAAAGCCAACGCAAAAAGGATTTCCTTACGAATCAGAAAATTATCAAAAATTACAGGGTTTTTAAAATTTCCATAAAAATCGCATTTTTCCTACTTTTTCACATTTTTTTCCCGTCTCCTAAAATTTTTTTTTTTTCACATAGCGTAATCACAGTTTCAATCATCTGCAAAAAGAAACATTAGAAAACGCTTTCCGTCTGAATAACGAACTCACCTTCGCCAAATTGAATGAATTGTACATTATTTTTTAATATTAACTTTTAAAAAAATTTGAAAAATAGACAAAACGCACTCAATTGCACTCCAAACCTCATAAAACAATGGTATTACTACCGTCATCGCAAGTTACGCAAGACCATCCAAGCTAAAGAGTACCTTAATTTTCATAAAATATACCTAAACTATTAATTTTAGCGAAAAAAATCATAATACAACAATGAGTTTTGAGTTGGAGTTTCCCAAAGAAGAACGCAAACTTGAAACCCAATCGAAATCGCAAATTAAAACCATGGACTCTTCACAGGCAACATCATCATTGTCATATAATATGAAAGAACATTTCAAGAATAAATCACAGGAATGTTCAGATCCTGACAAGGAGTCATCGAACCAAAACAATGAAGAGGTCTTTAATAGTTCGAATTCACATTCGAACACCGGCAAAGAAAACAATGAGATGGGAATGATGACTCAACAGAATCAGCCAGATCCTAGCAATTCCCATCAAACATTCGAAAATCCCATTGGGACTTCTTTCTTGCCCGTAACTAGTTTATTCTTTGCACCTATGAGTCAAAATTCCTTCGGACAAGGCTTTCAACCAAATTTCAATTTGAATAATCTGATGAACGGTAACAACAATTTGATTAACAAGAATATGTTGATGCACAACAAGATGGGAATGACCCCCATGATGTCTTATAACACTATGAACCAACAAAATGGGTTCAATAATGTTCCAGTACTCAATTTGCTTCCATACTGCAGTAATTTACAACAACATCCTCAGCCTTGTTTGGGATTCCTGCCGAATTTGCAAATGATGAATCAAGTCAATCCATTGATTTTGAATAAAGGCAATATTGTGAAAAACGGCAACAATTTGTACTTGTTAATGCCCTTGAACCTCAATAAATCTGGAAACAACAATGTTCAAAAGGAGTTTGGGAATATATGATCAATGGGTTTTGACTTAATTTATTTTTCCTATTGAAGCCAATCAGTTCATATGTTTTTCCTCTGTATATTTCGTTTTTAATAGGCCATATATAAAAATTTGAACAAAATTGGTTTATAGTTTTTCTAAACTTTTGAAGTAAAATGAATAAATTCATGTGAAACAAATTTTTATTTTGCAAAATACGAACGATTTTTTTTTTTCAGTCAATCTGTCAAAGAGGGCTTAATTAAAAAAAAAACATATTTTTGAATAAATTTTGCCTCCTATGGATTCTCCTGAAAATTCTGACTTTGATAACAAAACTCTTTACACATTTCTTCGAGAAAAGCATCGAACAGAAATCCGCAAAGCCCAAACATCTTCTTTATTTAAGACCAAGCGTCTTTTTTTCCAAATTCCTAAATCGACAAAATTAGAAAACCCAGCTAATGAGGTTTCCAATCAAATCATAACCACAGAAGAGGCTAAAACAGTGCTATCTCGAACTTTAGATGAGGCTCTTGATGCTATAGTGAATCGAGTTCCAGAGAACCCATTCTTAGAAAGTTTGAGCTTTTTGCGCATTCATATAGGGGAGCAGCCTATGAACCATTCGACGACGATTTATTTACTAAACAAGGGTCTATTTGATGTTTTATATGATTTGTTGAATGAGATTTGTAAATTTACACATCCCATTCAAGAAGAGATCGTCTGGTTGCTATGCAATGTGACTTATCTGAGTGTGAAGGAAACACCTTTGTATAAAAGGGAGAAATTTGTCAGGCCTTTGAACCAACTTCTCTTCAAGAAAAGCCATAACATTAATGAATTGGTGATGTGGACCTTGAATAATATGGCTGATGATGATCCTCACAGTAGAGAAGCCATTGTGAAAGAGGGTGTGTTTTTGAATTATAGAGAAATACTATTGAGCTCAAAAATGGTGAATGTAAGAGTCTTGACCAATTTCTTAACTTTGTTATATTCGATCTGTCTGGAAAACAAGGACATCTATTATTCTGAAGTAAAAAGAAGTCAAAACTTTACTTATTTTTGAAAAAGGTCCTGAAACATCTGGATTTGATTATGATAGGTTTGGTATGTGAAGAAGAGGAGGCGTTTGGATTTGTCGTGGCGATGTTCATGTGTCTGTTTCAAACCTCCACGGAAAATTACATGAAACCCATTCTAGATAAATTAGAAGATGGGAACATCAGACAAATTTTTGGTTTTTACTCGAAAATCGATAATCCCAAAATAAAATCCAATTGTCTAAGTGCGATTAGCGATTTTTTGAGTTATGATGACAAATGGACTAATGTACCATAAAATAATTTCCCTTTATTATTAATTTTTCTAAAGATTTTCCTGGAATGTGGAATTTGCAGTTTCTTGATGTATATATTAGATAATGAAAAAAACAATGATATCATAAGATTAGCATGTTTTTCTTTATCGAATTGTCTGGCAAGTGAACCGGTGATTTTAGGTAAAGTTCTCAACCACGCAATTTTTGATCATTTTGTTTGGAAGACCCCTTCGCAAGATTACAAAGTAACTCTCATGAGTGTCTATTAATAAAACATTTAAATATGTGTAGATTAATAAAGAAATCATTTACTGCTTAATCAATATATTGTCATTTGGAACTATTGAACAAGTGGCAAAAACCATCAGAAAAGGATATTTAGATCTATTTGCCATTGTTTCGGATGTTTCAGAGGCGAATCTGGTGTTTTCGATGCTAACTGCAGTTGAAATAGCTTTTATGAAAGGGAGGGAAATGCAGGAGAATGAAGGAAAAAATGAAATTATGATGGAAATATGCAAAGGGCCGATACCAAATTGGATAGTTTCTCTACAAGACCATCCAGATACCAGGATTTATGAGAAGTCTTATCATATGGTAATGCAGTTTTTCGAATGTGAGCAAAATATAAATTAAGTTTAATTGTTTATATTTCATTAAAAATTTTTCTTCGAAAATGTAAATCAAAGGTTTTCATAAATTCATAATTGAAAAATAAAATTATGCAAAAATACTTTAACTTCTCGAATTTTTAATTAAAATATTTGAAAATTTATCTAATTATTTAATCTTTAGAGAAATCAAGTATAAAGAGGCTTGATGATTTTAAAAATAAAAGGAAAAATGCTAAAATACCCCCAAAAATCGTAAATTTTATACATTGTTTCAAACTTGGAAATATGCGAGCTAAAAATTTTCCATTTTCGAAAATTGATGAAATTTTTGATTTTTAATGCAAACAAAAAGAATTTTGTTTAATTATTTATAAATACAAATTTAAGAAAATTTATGAGGTGAAAAACCTCTTTTAAAAATAAAAATTAAAATCGTTTTTTTTAATAAAAAACTAATGCTTTTCAATCATTTCCATCTTTATATATAGTTATATTATAAGAATATTAATTTTAAATAGCAGCGCATTTTCCCTTGGCCCCAATAGCACCATTTGCTGCCCAAGTGCATCTATATCCGCTACAACAAGTGTTTCCGCCTTCTTCAGGGATTCCGCAACTTTCCCCATTGCCCGCGCATAAAAGTTTGCCTTCCTTCACGCACACTCCTGGAGCTCCGTCCATTCCGCTATTAAAGCTGCATTGGTATCCTTCACAACATCTAGCCTGTCCTTCTTCTTCTATCCCACAAGATTGATTCTCTACAGCGCAATAAGCAAAATTGATTGTTGTGGTAGCAACTGTTGAGGCTGCGCATTTACCAGGTGAACCAGGAGCGGATCCTGCTTTCCAGACACATCTGCCTTCACAGCAGCTCTTTTGGCCTTCGAATTCCAAACCGCATGCTTCACCTGTTGCAGCGCATAAAGGTTTAGTTGGAACGCATTTTCCTGGAGCACCTAGGCCTGAATTGGCATTCCATTGGCAATTGTAGCCTAAACAACAATTCAATTGACCTTCTTCTTCAAGACCACAGTCTGCACCGTTGGAAGCACATAATAAGCTCGCACCGACATTTGTCTTGCAAATTCCAGGAGCACCCAAAGCGTTGCTTGTGGCCACACAACTGGAGCCGGAACAACATTCTTTCTGACCTTCCCATGGAGATCCACATTGTTGTCCTTTGGCAGCACAAACCAATCGATCGAGAACATCGATTTCCGCTTGAGTCTTGCATACACCCGCTCCACCAATGAGTTGAGGATTGAATTGACAGGTGTAGCCGTCACAACATTCTTGTTGGCCTTCTGCTGAAATTCCACACGCTTGGTTGTGAGCCGCGCAAAGGGATTTTCCAATGATTTGCTTGCAAAGACCAGGAGATCCTGGAAGGTTCTGGGTCCAAACACATTGGAATCCTTGACAACATTCTTTTTGGCCTTCTTGAGGGATACCACATTCTTGATTGGCAGAAGCACAAACAGATCTCGATGTGGTGTGAAGAGAGGCACTGGCAGGAACACAAGAACCTTCAGAACCTGGCATAGCGTCTGAAGGCCATTGACATACATAGTCTGAGCAGCATGCTGATTGGCCTTCAAAAGTATTTCCACAAGATTGGCCCAAGGTTGCGCAGAGGTCTCGGGTGGAAACAGAAAGCAGGAACAGGGATATGAGGGTAATGGTCAAGAGTCTGGTCATTCAGATGCTTTGAGAATTGAGAGGATGTTAGTTTTATGAATTTTTTTATTTAAATATAATAAAAAAAACATTGCAATAAAATTTATAGCGTGATTTATCCGTTAGAAAACAATTCTTAGCAGTTGATTTTTTAGTTCAGAATATAATCTAATTTTTTTTTTAAATAACACAAAAAATAGAGACTTTAAATGAAAAAAAAAATAATTAAAAACTAATTTATTTTTTTTCATTATTATTTTTTTTTTTTTTGAATCTCTTTAATTGCTTATTATTAAAAAACTAAAATCCTTTGAATATGCAAAATGCAAAAAACTTTCCTTTCAATCATTTTGTTATTCACATTGAGCGTTTTTGGTCATTGGAAACTTGCTCAAAGTTCAAGCTGGAATGAAACATTGCTTTTTCCAAAGATTATGAACTTTTGAATTTGGCTCTTTATTTCACCAAGTTTCCTAAGTAAAATGATTCATTCAATCGACAATTATTTATTGATTTTGTTTTCGACAAGTCAGATGAAATAAAATCATATAAATCATTATTTATATTCTTCACATTTTTTAAAAAAAATTTGCAGATTGTGAGACCACATTTTTTTTTTTGATACATACTCTTTTACTAGTTTGATTTAGTTAGAAAATATTTTATAATTAACTCTAATTAGCGATAACGAAAAATATCCTCTAAGGAGTTTTTTTAAAGGGTTTGGAAAAAAGGAAAGCAATATTTTCAGGATTCCAAACTCCATTTCATAATTAACAATTGTTTTTAGTCTTTCATTTTAACTGGTTTGACAGTTATAAATCTGAATATCTTCTGCATTTTCCAGAGGCACACAACAAGCCTATTCTGCAATCAGTTGATTTACAACAACTTTCACCTACATATGTTTTTCTTCTGCAGCCGCTTTCCCAATCGCAATAAAATCCATATTCACATTAATAATCTGAAATACAAGGTTCATTTTCACATTTTGGGTCATGATAACATCTTCCTCCATCACACTTTAGTTCTGCTTTACAATCATTTCCGATAAAGGAGCAGCTTTCACCAACAGATTTCTGTCTCTTACAGGTTGAAGGAAATCCAAATGCACAATTATAATAGTTATCCGTCGCAACAGCGCTCAAGAATCTAATATTCATCTCCGTTTGAACCGCATAACCAATTTCTTCCCTGGCATGAAGAAATCCATAAAAATATAAAAAATAATCTAAAAAATTTCATCATAAAAAATAAATAACAAAATAAAGAAAATAATAAATATTTATTTCAAAAAACATTGAAAAATGGAAGGATGTTTTGAGAATATGAACCCATGATGAGAAGAAAAGATTGTATTCAGTGACTACACCATGAAGAAGATTGTGACCGAAAAATATTATTAGAAAAAAAAAGGGAACTTTTTTTTTAAATATTCATTAATGTGAACTATTTAATTACTAATATCTCATTGAATTAATATTAAGCGTCAAGACATTTTCCCTTGGCACCTGGTGGAGCGTTAGCGGCATATGTACATTGATATCCGGAACAACAAGAGGCACCTCCTTCTTCTTCAATGCCGCAACTTTGATTTTTCGTTGCGCAATAATTGAAATTGACAGGGCTAGCAATTCTTGAGGCCACACATTTTCCAGGAGAACCAGGACGAGATCCAGCAGCCCAAACACATTTGCCCTCACAGCAACTCTTTTGGCCTTCAAAGTCTAAACCACAATTTTCTCCAATGGCTGCACATAATGGTTTTGAAGCAACACATCGTCCTGGGGCACCCATTCCGGAATTGGCGTTCCATTGGCAATTGAAGCCATCACAACAGCTCTTCTGACCTTCTTCTTCAAGACCACATGCTTCTCCTTTGCTTGCGCACAAAAGACCTGTTCCTAAGTTTTCAGCTCTGCAAATTCCAGGAGCACCTACGATCAAACTTATAACAATGCATCTAGAACCAGAACAGCATTCTTTTTGGCCTTCCCATGGAGACCCACATAGTTGACCATTGGAGGCACAAAGGCTCGCACTCAAAGTTTCCGGCTTACACACTCCAGGTGCACCCATGGCGTTGCCAGAGTACACACATTTGGAGCCAGAACAACATTCTTTTTGACCTTCCCATGGAGACCCGCATTTTTGACCATTGTTGGCGCAAAGGCTTGCATGGAGGCTCTTTTTGAGTTGGATTTCAAGGGCAGTTCTGCAGACTCCAGGAGCTCCAATGAGGGTAGGATCCACATCACATTGGTAATCTCCACAACAAACTTTTTGGCCTTCTTCTGGGACACCACATTTTTGGTTGTGAGCGGCACAGAGGGCGCTGCCGATTTGTTGGCATTTGCCAGGGGCACCAGGAAGGTTCTGGGTCCAGACACATTGGAAGCCTGAACAACATTCTTTCTGGCCTTCTTCTGGGATACCACAGTTTTCATCAGCAGCAGCACAAAGATCTTCACCTAAGGCTTTGCAAGCACCAGGGGCTCCAGGCATGTTGCTGGTCCAGACACAATGATATCCAGCGCAGCAGCTCTTTTGTCCTTCTTCTTCCAAACCACATGGTTGGTTCTTGGCTGCACAAAGAGCAGCTCCTACAGACTTTTGGCAGAGTCCTTTGGCTCCTGCCATCTCGCTGAGAACAATACAATCATAACCATCACAACATTGCTTGCCGCCTTCTTCTGAAATGCCACAAGTTTGTCCTTGGACAGAACAGAGAGATTCTTCACTCACACAAGTTCCTTCTGATCCAGGCATGGCTCGTGCGCCCCAAACGCATTGATAACCAGAACAACAAGCTAATTGGCCTTCCTCTGGATGTCCACATTTTTGACCGTTATTTGCACAAAGTGAGGCACCAACACGCTTGCAAGTTCCTGAGGATCCAGGCATGGCGTCTTGCCCCCAAACGCATTGGAAGCCTGAACAACATTCCAATTCTCCTTCTCGTGGTTCACCGCATTGCTGGCCAAGGTTGGCACAAAGGTCACTACAGGAGACGGAGATTAGGAATAGCAGGGAAAGGGATAACAGCAAAGACTTATTCATATTTTCAAGTTAGGTCGCTAATATTTTGGATTTGGAAATGGGTTTATAATGAATAAATTTTATTATTCCGGGGATTTATATTAGGGGATGAATCCTTTTGTGAAGAAATAAAATTTAAGCAAATAAAATTTATTTACGCGATTTGCCATTTTGACTCATTTTTGATGTACGCATTTCTGAAAAATTCTGAAAAAAAAAATTAGATATAATTATTTATATAAATACTTTTATAATTTATTTTGATTTTGTCTGTTAGCACAATGAAATTAATGCAAGACGTGCACAAAAACATAATAATAGCAAGATTGTTTTTTTTTTTTTTCAGTGAATACATTGCACTATTTTTTTAAAGGAGATTTGGAAATCAAGATAAAATGCTCCAATATCTCTAAAAACACAATTAGAAGAAATTTTTCTTTCTCATTCTTTCTTCCTTATGTTTTATTTTTTTTCCAATCTTTTATCAATTTTTCCTTCCAAATATAAGTGTTTTTTAGGTATTTTTTTATATAAATCAAAAAATGATTTCATTATTTGCAACTTTTTAAATTGCAACTTTTTAAAAGGTTTTTTCCTCTCAAAAAATAATAGATAATTTATCTTTTTTCTTAATAGCAAAATATTTTTTTTTTTTTATTTTCAAATAAAATTTTAATGACTTAGCTCATCAAACAGAAGTCTTCTTATATTCATACTTTTATTTTATCAAGATTATGTAAAATCGATTTTTTTTGAAGTAAATTTATATATTATATTTTTTTAAATTTGTTCTTTCTTCAAATTCCAAATCCATATAAATCCAAATATTATAAACCTTTATAATATAGTCTAATATACAAAAGATTCACTTAAAAAAATGAAATTCCTACTCGTTCTCCTCTATGTTTCCTTGGTTTTCTGCTCTAATCCAGCCTTCCTGCCCAACACTCCTCTTGGTCTGCCAACTCCAGACAATCTAAAGGACTTCATCATTGGTAGTCTGGTGTCTTTGAAGGTGGTTCAATCAGTTCCTGATGGTTTCGCTTGTGCCACTAATCTCGCATCTATCAAAAACAACACCAAACAAGCCCTTGATTTGTTCTTAGAAGGTCATTTCGTTGACGCTCTTCACCTTGTTGAACAGACCATCAATCAAACTCTGACAAGTTGTGAAGCAGCAAATAAAGAAGGCAAGGAGACTTTTGAAAATTTCTTGAGGATCATTCTGGACCCTGAGTTCCTTCCGACTGCTCTTGATAGAATCAAAAACAATCAGCTCGTTTTGCTCGAAGACATGGCTGAAGGCTTTGAAAATTTGAACAATGGTAGCTTTTTCGCTGCTGGAGTGGCCTTTGGTAAAATGCCTCATTTGGTTCTCAGTGGACCTGATAACAGCAGAATGTTAAACTTTCTGGCTCCTGAAAACAACATTTCAACTCCTTTGATGGACTTCTTGAGAGGGTATCTTGAAGCTGTGAAGGTGTGGGTGAATGTACCTGATGGTTTAGCTTGTTTGGATGGCATTGCTGGATTGAAGGACGCTTTGGCTCAGGTGTTGGCCTTGGTGAAACAATTCAAGATCATTGAAGCCATAGAATTGTTGCAACAGGTCATCCAGAAGGATGTCAGTACTTGCCAGAATAGCATTAATGAGTCAGTTGAATTGTTTCAAGGGTTCTTGCAGAATATTGGACAACCAGGATTCATTGATTTGGCCAAAGGAAGAGTCATGGACAATTTGTTGACTTTGTATGGAGATTTCACCAATGGAGTCAATAGTCTGGGAGCACAGGATTTTTATGGAGCTGGAAGAGCCTTGGGTGACATTCCTCACATCGTTTTGAGTGGACCTGATCCTCAATAGATGCAAAATAATTAATTCATTTATATTTAAGTCTTTGCATTAAACCTTTCTATTTAATAAACAACAGAACACTTAATAACAAAAAAAAAATCTATTTAGTTAGTTTCCTGTTTCCTTTATGTCAATTTCTCCAAGACAATATTTTGAATTTTTATATATAAAAACATGAATTTTTTTAAAATTAAAAAATTGATCCTTCTTCAAATTCAAAATGAAAGAAAATACTTTTGATAAGAAAACAAACTGTTTCACTCTTGAAATAACTTTATTTCCTATTAAAAATTCAAGTAGAAAACCTCTCTTTCTTTTGCGAATTTTGCAAGAAGAAAATTCAACCTGAACCTCAAACTAAAATAGGATTTTTAACCTATTTATTGATAATAGTTTTTCTCTTGATCATGCCTTCATGGAAATTGTCATTTTTCGCTATACCTTTTGTGGTTTGGGTTACCAAAGAACATATTTACAAGTAACATATTTTTCTTATTTGATATATGCAATAAGTAAAAGAAAGATGTCCCCAATGTAAAAAGGAAATTGCCTCTGATGGCTGGATTTTTCCGAAAATAATCAGTCTTAAAGACAAAGTTTCAAAAACAATTTTACACAAATAAAGCTTTTCTTTTAGATCATAACTTTTAAAATTGGCGAGCTTGGATTTATCTTGACGAGAAAAATTTGTTTGGGAGGATTTTTAATATTCCTTATTTTAATCTTGACTTTTCACAATTTAAATAATTTCCACTACTCCATGCAACATGGAAAACAGTTTTGTAAAACCTTCTTTAAATATTCCTAATATTTTGGGAAGTATTTTTGCCAGATTCCTGGGAAAGATATCTGCATAAATGTTCCCATACAAAATTGTTAGACGAATATCTCTCAATTTTTTGCAATAAACGTTATCAAGACAAAACCATTACCAATTGGACAGGTCAAACTTTTTTTTTTCTCTTAATACAATAATTAAAAATTAACATTTTTTTTTCAAAGGTTATGTTGTGAGGATAAATGATTACCGAGATAGTTTTTATAAATACGTGGAACATGCCATTACGATTTTCCTGAAAATGTCTCCTTCTGATTTTGATGATTTGCCAGACATACATTTGCATTTGGACAGTTATGAAGCGGTGGAAAATGAAGAAATCCTTAACTCATTGGACAGAGGACAAGAAATTGGTTTTAATGCCACCATCATCAAGTTAACAGAAGAAAACAAAGGGATGGAAATGCAAGGGTTGAAAATATGGAGAGAGAAAGGAATTTTAGAGATATTCGCCCTATATAATGAAAATGGCAGATATAAATCCAAAGAAAATAAAAAATTTTTAGACAAAAATTCAAATTGAATTTTTTCAAAATTTTTCCTTAATTTTTAAATTTCAATGAGGAATTTTTTTCCTAAATCATAATTTTAAATAAAAAAAACACAATATCTTTTTTAAAACAATCTTAATCAAATGCAAACATCAAACGATTTCAAGAATTCTCTCAAATTCCAATCCATCTCCAACGGGGAAACTATTGCGTATCGTTCTCAGATCCGAGTCGCTTCAAAAGCGAATTTCATTTTAGTTCACGGGTGGATCAGCTCAAGTCTTGTGATGTGGAATGAAATCGTTTCTCTGTTATCCGATCTCTCATTGAGTTTTTATGCCGTTGATCTACGTGGTTTTGGTGATTCCTCTTACAACAAATCAATCAAATCTATTGAAGATTTTGCTGAAGACATTCACCTTTTTGCTAAAGCTTTGGGTCTCAATGATTTAATTGTTGCGGGGTATTCAATGGGAGGGGCTGTGGCTTTGCAATTTGCAGCAAATTACCCTGAAAATCTCAGGAAACTTATTTTGTTTGATAGTGTGGGAAGTAGAGGAGTTCTCAGTTATTATGAGAAGGATGGACAACAAGTCCAAATTGTAAAGACTGAAGACTTAGGAAAATCAGGGTTTTGGGATGTAGCTGATATGAAGTTCAGAAATGATATTGCTGGTGCTAGTGGATTTTTGCAATTGGGAACTTTTAATGCAGGAAAGCAGCCTACTGCAGAAGTATTGAGGAAGTATGTTGTTGGGTTTGAGAAAGAAAGAAATGTGACAGATTGCCTTTATTGGTTGACTCATTGGAATATTACCAATGAAAGCAATGGTGTGGTTGATGGAAATGGAAAAATCAATAATATCAAATGCAAATGTTTGATTTTACATGGAGATCAAGATCGTTTGATCGATGTAAAAGAGTCAGAACTAACAGCCCAAGCTTTGGGGAAGTTGGCGAAACTTGAAATTGTGGCAGACTCAGGACATTGCCCAGTTATGAGTCAACCGGAAAAAACTGCAGCCTTGATAAAAGTTTTTTTTGCCGATATTTAAGTAAATAAAGCAGAAAAATTAAATTTTGAACCAAAAACTTCACAAAAAAAACTAATTATTATTTTTCGATAAAATGTCAAAAATTTACAAATTATCACAAAAAAACAAAATGAAAAATTATAAAAAAAGAAATATTTTTTTTTTTTTAAAAATTGTTTTAAACTTTTTAATTTAAAAA
>Ga0302186_10003075_pt1 | contig 12455 bp, 11 predicted proteins | sample II_Bog_E1_2_FD_198782 | JGI IMG/M metagenome (GOLD analysis project Ga0302186, IMG submission 198782) | Peat permafrost microbial communities from Stordalen Mire near Abisko, Sweden - II_Bog_E1_1 | ecosystem: Environmental > Terrestrial > Soil > Wetlands > Peat | place: Sweden: Abisko... | reverse complement strand
ATCATTTCACAATTTAAATAATTTTATTTTCAGTTGAATTCAATTAAAAATTTTTTTGAATAATCCTGATCCTTTATCATTTTATTAAAATTTTTTTTGTTAAATTTTTTTCTGGAAACAAATTTTTAAAAGTCTTGCTTTATATTTTTTTTAAGGAAATATTTTTTTTAGTGAAGCAAACGAAATAAAAGGAGATTTTTTATTTGTTTTTTTTTAATAATTTTTCATGGATTTTTGTTTTTTATTTCTTTCATTTTTTTAATAAAATTATTCCTTGTGTGAGCTTTTCCAAACTTTTATTGCTTCAAACCCTGCTTCTAAAATGCAAGCAATAGACCAGGCCTGAGCAGGGCATGAGAATTCGCATTTTTCTCCATTGGCATTCGTTAATTCTGGCAAGGAAAGCCACTCATCCTCTCTAATATATCTTTTATGGTTTGAGAAATAGCTCATATATTGTTCTCTATATACAAAATTCCATAACTCTTCAATAAAAAAAATATTATTTTTACAGTCTAAATCTTCTCGATTCTCCATTAATCGCTATAAATGCCTTGACAAAATACCCATAGAGCCAGACCCATTCAGGTCCCTTTAATTAAAAAAAGATTGAAATTTAAAAAATAAAAGAAAAATACATTATGGTAACTATATCCATGTGCGATTTTGTTCTGTTCGCTATCATCTCCATTATTATAAAATGGTGAATATTCTGCAGCGATTTTATCCAAAGTCTTCAATCCGATGGAATTTTCTTCAATCAACATCTCCTCCACCCAACTCAAATATAAGAAAGCATTCTTTCTGACGAATAGTTCCGGAGCTATGGCTATGGCAATGCATCCATTAGGTCTTAATTGATATTCTGACCTTGTTTTTGTGCATTTCACCACATCTTTGTAGATCCCTCTTCTCCTGACTGCCCCTTCAATCACATTAAAGTAAACATTCTTTTCTTTTTCTGTTGGGATGAAATAATTCTTTTCAAAATTAGACTTGATTTTCTCGGCCCATTCCTTATAATTTAATCTTCTGTTATTTTGTAAAGCCACGGAATCAAACTGGTATTGTTTGCTTTCATTCGACTTAATCAGAAATTCTAAGGCGCTATATAAAAGAGCAGTCATTTCTATTGGAGCACCATCTCTAGGTGTTGATGGAATTCCCTTGTTTCCTGCTTTCGTTGATGAACCCATCTTATCCATCCATGTCAGGCAATTTTTATGGTTCCCACCATAAATGAATCCAGTTTCCTCATCCAAGAACAAATACACATTAAAACCTTCATATTCCATATTATAATCCAGCTCGAATCCGGCACCCCATTCTCTAAATTTGATTCCTAAGGCATGCTTTTCCATGATCTCCTGTACAATTTCTGCCATAGTCAATACTCGTTTTTCACCTGCCTGAAGCTTCTTTTGATGAACTTCTTGACTGTCATCTAAGAATTTCAATTCAATTTGGATTTTCCATATTGATTCATCTTTAGTGAACTCTATGTAATCTTTTATGGCTTTGATAAACCACCAGGTTGCATCTCGACAATTGTATCGAGGTTTCACACCTTTATCAAGGAGATTAGGCAAAAGTCCGTGACGGAGACAACTGGCAAAGGAAAGAAGAATTTCCTTTGCTTCATCGAAATGACCAGGAATTAGAAGTATCCCCTTGAAAGAGATAAAAGTGTCACGACCCCAACAACGCGACCAACCTGTTGAGAAGTGGGGAAGGCCAGCAGCCATTGTTGCCATTAAAGGATGAAAAGCAGACGAAGGCACTTTACCTAAAAAAATATTTATAATTTGATTTTGTAAATGCTTCAAAATGTTTATAAATGAGTAGAAAATTCAAAAAAAAATGATTAAAAATGAGTAAAAAATTAGAAAAAAAATAAAAATTATAAAAAAATGATAAAAAATGATTAAAAAATATAAAAAAAATGAGAAATAAAAGATTATCATAAAAAAATTTAAATAATCTAAAAAACCTAAAAATTGATATGTTGACAACAACAATTTTTGCAGGAATTTCGTCTGCAGTTTGATCTTTGGTGTCTTGATGTTTGTCAAAGTTTTGATTTCCACAATGTTGATGAGATCAAAAATCAGTTTGGTGAAATAAAATGGTATATTATGTGTAGGAGTCTGTTTCAGCAAATCAAACACAGTCCCCGCATATTCACAAATTTCCTTCAAATGATCATTTTTCTTCATTCTAAAAGCGAAAATTCTTTTAATTTCGCCATTTTTTTTACCTATTGACAATAAAATCCAACATCCAAGATCCATTCCTCAAATTATTGAACAAAGGTATCCCTAAGTCATTCTTGATGGCAGCATTTCTCAAATCTTGATAAATTCCAGCCAACCCAGCATAACTCACGACTCCTTTTCCAGGAATATGATAAGGTCCTTGTGAGTTATTTTCTTTTTCTTCAGGGTCGCTGCTAAAAAGTAGATAGTTTATATCTGCAGCTGTGAGGTTTTTCACCAATGATTCGGGAGTCCATTTTTTCGGATGACTAGGGTCGAAAAGCATAGCGTTGAGTTTACTCAAAGCGATTTTCTTATCTTCAGGAACGTCGCATTTAATGAGAAGGGTGGCAGAAGGAGGTAGGAAGGTGAAATGAAGGGAATGTTTTTTTTGTTTCGCACTATAAAAAATTAACACATTTGCGGATTTATAAAAATAGTTACTCGTAGAAGATATCACAAAATTTCCTGAGCTCAAATTCTTCAACAATCTGCATTTTGTTGCCTACGAGGAATTTTTCATCATTTTCTGCCTTTTCAAAAGTTTCCTTCGTATAGAAGATGAATTTCGTTTTTTTGAGAATTCCCGGAAGCTGCACAGCAAAATCAACAAATCCGGAGTGATTTTGGAAAGAATTTCTTGCTATGAGCATATAATATTTGGATTTAGAGGTATGTTCTCGCATAATGGTCAATACATCATGGGACTCAAGAAAAATGTGTAAATTTATAAAATTTATGGATATTTTTTTTTTTCTGTTACTTTTTTCTCCAAATACATTTCAGGGTAGGTATCTGCGAGTTTTTTCTGGTATTTGTTGAACAAGGTTCGAGGGTATAGCAAATTCTCATAGATGTTATAGCTTGTTTTGACAAGATTAAGGACATTATTCCCATGCTCATTCATTTCTTTGGTAGGGTCACTGTACCATATATTATCTACAATGAATTTGTATTCGTATACACCTGGGTCTAGGCTTAGAATGGCTTCATAAAGGTTGGTTTTCTCGTTAATTTTTCTTAAAATAATTGATGATTTTTTACAAAATAATTAAAATTTGAACTTAAAACGAACTCCCTCATTCCATTTGTCCCAACTTCCTCGAAGTTCCATGTTTTTGAATTCTTTTACTTGAGGGAAATAGAGGATTTTCTGTAGATATTTGTCATTTAACCCTTTCTGAGCTAAAAATTGTAAAATTTTTAAAATAATCTAGAAAAAACAAATAAAGCAAAATTTCACCTTTGATCTCAATAGTTTTCGAATAGGTTTTTCCGTTTTGAGGGAAAACTGAGATCTTTTCATTGTAGAACTCATCATAACCTCTAACTGACCCGAGGAAGCAATTTGCGAAAGCCATCTTAAAATCTCATTTTAATATCAAAAGACTTTCAATTTTTAGAACCTGGCCACTGAGTGGCAAACATTCCAAAAATCGCCCGTTTTCAAAATATGTGTTATTATCATGAGTTTGGTCATAAATGATTCCCAACGGTGTTTTAGGAACCAATTCCTTGATTTTATCACCTTGACAAACAACGAAAAATGATAAAAATATTCATATTTTTGATTTATTAACCTGTCCTCCATTCAATTTCTGCAAATGGCTCTAAGGATCCCACTGCATGCTCAAAGAATCTCCCATGATAATGCAACATTCCAGAGATATGTTCAAGTTCCTTACACTACAAATACATTTTTTATTAATTTTTAACAAAAAATAAGAATATATTACATGATGTGCTTCTTTCACCAATGCATTCGCACCGAGATTCTTCACATATTTGGCATCTATGTCTCCTGCTCCGCAGAATAACTCACAAAAGACATGCAAATTCGGATTGACTTCCCTCGCCTTTCTCAGAAAATACTCCCCCACATGCAATGGAGTGCTATGTGCATTATCAATTCTGAAACCATTGAACATCTCAGCCAAACTCTGTATATATTGTTTCATTTTCTTCCAGAGAAATCTCGACTCATTCTTATTGGCTCCATAACGCAATTTCACCAAATCTTCCCAAATCACAATCGTCCTTCTCAAATAATGAAAGTTATCAGAATTTGCGAAATTCTCATGTGGGTCTGCATCTAAAATCCAACCGTTATTAGCCGCAACATCTCCATTTTTCAGCACAGTGAAATATCGAGGGAACAGGTTGTTTTTTTCAGAGATGACGTTCTTCTTGAGGGTTAGTTTCTCATAAATGACATAGTTTCTGAGGTTTTGGAGAGCCTCCTTTAAGTATTTGGTGATCTTGGTGATTTCTTTCTGATTGATGCGTTCGAGGACCAGAATATAAAGCTCATATGAGTACTTGGTAGCATTTTCAATGAGATTTTTTGCTATTTCAATGAAATTTAAGGTAACACCTTCAAGTTTCACTCCAAAATTCACACGGTTCTTCTCAATGAACTCCTCCAAAATGTCATCTTTATCTTTGGCGAAAATGTTGGAACTTGTTTCCTCTTCAATTTCGGATTCATTCTCCTTGATCACGACGCTGGTATGATTCTTTTGCATATGGGTCTTCAACTCTTTGAGGACATCAGGCACTTTGAAATTATAATATTGAGGGATCATCAGATGTGGCAGCACATTTTTCTCTAACAATGAAAGGATCAGGTTCACATCTTCCTCATTCTCCACAAGATTGCCTTTAGGATATTCAGACACTTCCTTCTTGCTGATTTTATTGGAGAAATCACTCAAAGCATGATCGAGAATGTTGGCCGTGGTTAGGGCTGGAGTGTTGCTGGGACTATAATAGGAGTCCTTGCTTTCCAAAAGCCATTTGCTATCTGAAGATGTGTGGTTTAATAAGACATCAATGAATGATAGAGCGTTGAGTTTATGCTCTAAAAATTGCAATGTTTCCTTTAAAAGAGCTTGATTTTCTTGCTCCTAAGAGTAAAATTTATAATGAGAAAATCTTAAAAAATTAACGTTTTTCCCCAAGCGAATCTCTTTGGAAAGCTTTTGTTGATTTTTTATGGAGTAAAGACTCCCAGATGAACCTAGCTTTTGAACCGGAGCGAAATGGAATGCGTTGTAACCCAGATCTGTCTGACTCTTGAGCATCTCCTTCCATGTAGAAAGAGGACCAAGCAAACGAGGAAAGACCGTTTGCATGTTTAATTGGGAATAAGTGAGTGTTTTGTTATTTAAATTGATCACTGGCTCGACCACAAGCCATTCACATTTTCCGCAATCTTTTGAGAAAAAAAAATTAAAAATCTAAAATGATAAAAATATTTTGAAAAAAAATTAAATTAGAAAATGGAAAAAAATCGAAAAAATGGAATAAAAATCATTTTAAAATTTCAAAAAATGAAAAAAACATTGAATAAATTAGGAAAAAATCTTTTCGACTGATTTTCAATTTTGCAAAACTCCAATTTTTTTCCAAACAATTTAAAAACCTTGTTTCTTTAAAAATAAAATTCATACTTATTATTTCGAATTCATCCTTCATTTCCGCCTCCATCTTGACGAAGATGACCTGCATAAATAGCGCCCCGCTGAACTCCGGCACGAGGTCACATTGCCAAGTTCCTTCAAGGTTAAAGTTGCCTTCTAGGAATGTATAGTTTTTTTCCAATTCCTTTAATGAGATTTTTTTGTTTGCTTCCAAGGGTGCGCTTCTGGGGTATCTCAAGACATTTTTATTCTTCTTGGAGATGGTTTGGTGTGGTGTGTTGGTGAGGAGATAAGGTTTCAGTGAGAAAAGGATTTTGGAGTCCAGGGTAATTCTGAGGTTTTGTTTTTGTTTGATGGTGAAGAACTAATGATAAATAAAAAAAACAAATATTTAATAGTTAAAATTTGAATTTGGGGGTACGCGATCTGGAGGATTGGGGAACGAACCATCTTTGTTGAGGACTATTAGGGAGAAAACAGATTGTTTTTGATGAGTTTTTTCCTTTTTCATGGATGGGGAGGGGATGAGTTTTTTGATAAAGATTTTTTTTTTTTTGAAATAAAATATTAATTTTATTTTAAATCTTAAGTTCGAACAAACTCCGTCAAACTGCTAATTAAAGCGACTAATGTGTTCTAAATTAAATTTTTAATTCAGAAAAGCAAAAACTTAAATGATAATTGGTAGTATTTTTAAAGGTGCAATTTTTGTAATTAATTTTCGATTTAATAAAATTTTCTTTTTTTAACTTAAAATTTTAATGAATTTTAAATAAAAATAGTTTAAAGAAGGTTTTTCCTATGGTTTAATCTAATGAGGTGGAATTTAAAATAAAAAATTCTATTTATTTTTAAAAACAAAATGGTGATGAAATAGTATAAAATAATTTTTTTAACATAAAAACAAAGAGGAAAAACAACTCTTAAATTTCTCAAAACCATAAAAAACCACTAGAGATCGTTTATAAATTAGTCTCAACCTTTTGGTTATTTTCTTCCTTTATCGTTAATATCATTTTGGTTGCTTGAGCCAGGTTTTTCATGTAAAATTTTGTATTTTTCGACTCCTAATCTCGCATATCCATAGCTATAAATCCATAAAAATCCAAAAGGGAAATACTAATGTAATATCAGCACCATCATATAAAAAATCCAATTACAAATAAGGCTTTTAACTTTAAATTTTCAAATAACCGGCCCCTAAAAATTCATATACATATTGATGATTTAAAGAAAAGGTTGTGGAATGATAAATAAAAATGAATTGATTTTCCTTGGGGACTTATGGCAGCATGAAGTTTTTAAAAAATTTTGAGTTTGGAGAAATGAACTTCATTCATATTATATTCTAACTATCCCGATCAAAGTGGCTTTAGTATTTGGTGTGGAATGTTCTTATTCTTCCATATTTTGACAGACATTGTATATTGTTGAGCTAGAATAGTGTCCATTTGCGATGAAAACATTCAATCTCTCCAAACAAAAACATCCAAATTATTGGGATAAGTACCGCCAAAGCAGAGAGGTCAAATCTTTCTTTTGGTGCGTTTAGATTCGAACTTTTTTTTCTGATTCTGAAGGCAACTTTGGGTTATTTGATGAAGTAAAAGTGAACAAATTCGGCATAATATTTGAGAAAGCAATAAATTTTTATAATTTTAGAAAAAGGAAGAGAAATTTTAAAAACAGCATCGTTTTTTCATATTTGATTTTTCTAAAATATTAAATTAACTAAAAATTTTTTTCGTCCATTTTCTCAGTTGTAAGACCCCTTCTTCCTTGCGATTGTTATAAGGCTTTCTCTCACCACATATTACATCCTCCATTCTCTCATATATTCTCTTTCCTTATTTTTTTTCTAAGCGAATAGGATTTGATTTGGGAAGATCATTAATTGGATGGAATGCATAAAAAATATGAATCGGCTGTAGTATAGTGGTAAGTATAGAGGTCTGTCACGCCTTTGACCGGGGTTCAATTCCCCGCAGCCGAGTTTTTTTTAATTTTTTCATTTCAAAGTAAAATTTAAATTAAAAATGTTTAATATTTTTTTTCTTTTTGATTGTCAAATTTAAATTTGATTTTCAAATAATTTAGTGAGTTTTTATGGATATAATCTGTGAAGTTTGAAGATAAATTAGTAATCGGCTGTAGTATAGTGGTAAGTATAGAGGTCTGTCACGCCTTTGACCGGGGTTCAATTCCCCGCAGCCGAGTTTTTTGTTTTTTATAATTTTTTTTTAGATTAGATTTTCAGCTAATTGATTAATTATCAAATAAACTCAGTACTAAAAATATTTAGAAATTTTTATCAAAATTTCCATCCCATTGAGTCAGAGTCTTTTTTATTTGATAATTATATTCAAAATATTTATAAAAACAGAATAAATGATTATTTTTAATAAAATTGTGATTTTGAAAATAAAAAAAACTTTATTTCATTTTTTTTATAAAAATTGCAAGTTTTTTTTTTTTTAAATACATTTGTAAGTTCTTGAAATGCAAAACAGAATGAACATCAACAACGATGCACAAAAACATGTCCAAGCTTATTTGGAATATGTGAATGTCACTGGAGATACAGGTGACAACATGATGTCCGAGAAGGAATATGAGGATTTCAAAAAAAACATGAAATCAAACGCTAAAAATCGTCTATATGTCTATTGGGTTAATTCACAAGGACTTGAATGCAAGGTCGTGGGTCCCTCAACGAAATGTTTTTGTGATCATAGATATAAGGAGCATAATTACTTAGAACATAAGCAGAAAAAAATAACCTGTAAAAACTCAGGTTGCAATTGTCCCATGTTCAATTATATTCCAATCTACGGGTCTCAAGATTTCAAATGTCAATGCAAACATTCATATACTGATCATAACGTTTCATCAAAAAAATGTCTCAAATGCAAATGTTTCGGGTTTATTTGTTCTTGGTCCTGTTCCTGTGGAGAGAAATATCCCACTCATGTGACAACTTTCGAAACGAGGGAAGAAAGAATAAAAAATGGTAAAAGAGTAGATGATGTTAGCGATAGCATGCCGATGAGCATGGGAGGGATTACAAATTTTGCTTCGTTAGCAGATGGAGCGGATAGATTTGAGTATGACATAAATAAAAATATCAATGAGAAAGCAATTGGGTACAAACAAACTGAGATGTTAACTAATGAACCTCATGGAAAAACAAAAATGAAGGCTGTTGAAGATAATTTGGAGAAAAACAATGAGCTTAATGCATTTGTTTTATATAATACTCCACATATTTACGCTTCTAGCTTTTCTAATGTAAAAGCAATTGGATATAGAAAAAAATAAATTTTCTCAATTTTGAAGTTTTAAAAAAAAATTTCCAAAACAAATTAATTAAGTAAAAAATTTGAAAACTCAAAAGTGGGGAAAAAAACCAAAAAACATAAAAAACAAAAATAAAAAAATAAAAAAATTTTGAATGTGAATTCTTTTGAAAAAAAAAACGAAGCATCAGTAAAATGTTGTAAAACCGAAATTTTAACCTGTAAAACAATATTAAAGCCACTCCAGATTGTAATTCTTTTGAACCAGTTATTATATATAATATTTACCAAACTAATTCATAAACCAATCCAAAACTGTGAAATTCCTAACCTATTAACTGATTTTTTACAGTTTGGTTCAAACCTTTAATAAAAAAATGAAATTTGCTTGTTCCCCTTTCTTTTGAATAAAAAAAACAAATTTTAGTTCGAAATGAACTAGAATTTTTCGTCAGAATTTATCCTCATTCTTCCCTCTAATTTAAGGGGTTTTCCTCTCAAATTTATTATATCTTTTTTCAAGCACGAAAAAAAAAAAAAAATCAAAAAAAAATTCAAAAAAAAAAATCCATATCCTTCTAATCATACCGCATGGTAGAGCCCTCAAAAGACAAACAACAATTATCAGCCGCCGATTTAGTTTCTAACTGGACCGAGAGCGTTGATAACTTTGATGACATGAGTCTAAAAGAAGAGTTATTGCGAGGTATATATGGTTATGGTTTTGAAAAGCCATCCGTGATCCAGCAAAAAGGTATTCTTCCAGTGTTGAAAAAGAGAGACACAATCGCACAAGCTCAATCAGGAACAGGTAAAACTGGTGCTTTCGCAATCGGTATTTTGCAATTGGTGGATCCGTTATCCAATAACACGCAGGCATTGGTCTTGGCACCCACCCGAGAATTGGCTCAACAAATCCAAAGAGTTATGATGTGTTTGGGTGAGTATTTGAAGATTGTGGTCTATTCCTGCACAGGAGGTACCAACATTGCTGAGGACAGAAAGAGACTCAAGGAAGGTGTGCATGTTGTCGTTGGAACTCCTGGTCGAGTGCATGATATGATGAAGAAAGATTTCCTGAAGACTGATCATATGAAGATCATTGTGTTGGATGAAGCTGATGAGATGTTGGGTAGAGGATTTAAGGATCAAATCCATGAGATCTTCAAGTTGATCCCAGGAGATATTCAAGTAGCCTTGTTCTCAGCCACGATGCCTCCAGATATTTTAAAGCTGAGTGAGCAATTTATGAGAGAACCAGCCAAAATCTTGGTCAAGAATGAAGAATTGACTTTGGATGGTATCAAGCAATTCTATATTGCTTTGGAACAAGAAGATTGGAAGTTTGAAACCTTGGTGGAACTTTACAATAACATCGAAATCCAACAATGCATCATCTATTGCAGCACAAAGGCCAGAGTCGATGACTTGACCAAGAAGCTCAAGGACAAAAACTTCACTGTGTCCTCTTTACATGGAGATATGCCACAAGATAGCAGAGATCTCATCATGAAGGAGTTTAGAACTGGTAGCTCAAGAGTCCTCATCACCACAGATCTGTTAGCTCGAGGCATTGATATTCAACAGGTTTCATTGGTTATCAACTATGATCTGCCAAAAGATAAGGAGAAGTACATCCATAGAATTGGAAGAAGTGGTAGATTTGGAAGAAAGGGAGTCGCCATCAATTTTGTTGGACCTTCAGACTCGAAGTTCATTAAGGAAATCGAACAGTATTACAACACTCAGATCGAAGAGATGCCAATCGATGTCACCGATTTGTTCTCTTAAATTTTAATATTAATATTTAATATATTTAAAGAACAATTATATTTTTATTATTTTTTAGTCATCTAAATAAGAAAGAAAAGGAAAAAATAAACAAAACTTTATTTTCATTTTTTTTTTTTATTAAAAAAATTTTTTTTTAGTTTTTGGCTAAATGTTAAATATAAGAGTTTTAAAATTTATTATCGACATATAAATTTTAAATATACTTAGTTGATAATAAAAAAACACATAGTTAATAATGAGCTCATTTTTATTATAATGGACTGAAAAAACTTCATTTTGTTTAAAGGAGGATTTGTATTTAACATTAAATTTTTAAATTTAAATTTTGTTGTTTTTCTAAAATGGAATTTTTTCTGTTTTCCCACTCCGAATCGGAATCGAACCAGTTTATCAAAAGGAGTAAATAGCAGATAGTAAAATGTACACTTTCATTTTTGGAGATATATTTTTTTAAAATTGATAAAATGATAAAAATTAAAATTTTAAACAACTCCCCCAATTAAGCAACTTTCTGATGAAAATCAGAGACTTTCTGGCCACTTCTGATGATATAAATTAGATTGGCAAAAATCGCTTCTCAAATTCAAAATCTTCTTTTTTCAAGCGTCTTTTCGAGAATTTTCACTTCGTAGTTAGTTTTCTTTATCTGTGTTTCTTGTCCGGTCGTTTTACTTGGTTATCCTTTTATAGCATCATTTCATCGTTCTCCACTATAAATTTCTTTCCTAACCTTATCTTTTAAGAAAAATCGCGAACTCCCATAAGAAATCCAGCATTTGTTTTTTTCAACGATTTAAAGCGTCAAATCATTGAAGACCTTTGCAGTTTAGATCGTTGTTAATTCGAAACAAAAGCCTCGTTTTTATGACAATAGCATCAATAAATATCGGTTCGAAGAAGGCCCTAAAGATTGCCGCCTAAGGTCATAAAATATTTTTTCAAACAATTTACATGAGTCTGTGGATTGTGGATGGATTCGACTTCTTTAAACTTCATTTTGATGTTTTGGGGCCTCATAAATATTCAAGAAAAGATAGGTTGTAATTAAATGGCAGAGAACCGCAATATTGAATTCGCACTTTTGAAAAATTATGTTGTCTAGAGGATCTAGGTTTATAAATAAGGCGTAATGATCGGTGCCTTGTATCACTTCTGACATTTTTACTTTTTCGTTCATTTTGACCACAATCCTCTGTATAGCCCATTATCTGTTTAAATCAAGGAGGAGCATATATTCTTCGTATTGGTTTTCTTGATTATCTTGAAGCATGTTGAATCCGTTCTGAATATTCTTCGGTCTCTTCGACTTCCACTGGAGACTTCCTCTTTCAGTAAGCACCTACTTCTTGTAGTATTGAATTTCTCGCCTACCTACTATTTCCTTTATGGCTTGAAGGCTTTAAGTATCCCCTCATAATTCCAAGGCATAGCCAAAGGTTGATGCTACCCTTTTGAACCCTACTATCTCCCTGTTTTGAGCCAGGATTTGATAAAATTTTTGGACTTATATACTCAAAATTTTTAAGACTTTATGGATAAAACAATAAAAATAATTTGAAAAAATAAGAAAAAAATTTTCTGTCGTGTCCTTTTTTTTTATTAAAAAAAATTCATTATTAGGCAATTATTTTCAAATTTTTTTATTTATTTTTAATTTAATTAAAAAATTTGAAAATTTTCATTTTTTT
>Ga0302186_10003074_pt1 | contig 12456 bp, 7 predicted proteins | sample II_Bog_E1_2_FD_198782 | JGI IMG/M metagenome (GOLD analysis project Ga0302186, IMG submission 198782) | Peat permafrost microbial communities from Stordalen Mire near Abisko, Sweden - II_Bog_E1_1 | ecosystem: Environmental > Terrestrial > Soil > Wetlands > Peat | place: Sweden: Abisko, Stordalen... | reverse complement strand
TTTTTAATAATATTTCTTTTTTAAAAAAATAAAAATATGTTTTGGGATTGGATTACCCAAAATTTTTCAAAATTAAATAAAAACTTAAGATTACAAAATTTTCATATTCTATAATAAAAAATTCATAAAAATTGAAAAACTAAATTATTTAAGCAATTAAAAGGATAGGATTTTTTCAATTGAAATCATGAAACCTTCAATAAGTCTCAAGCAAAATCTGAAAATCGATGATTTTGAATTTGTGGAATATATCGCTTCTGGAACAAGTGCTGATGTCGCCTTAACAAAACATAAGAAAACAGGCAAATTGCACGCTATTAAAAGCATGAAATTACGAGCTCAAGAATCCGAAGAATATGTTGAAAAAGAGCTCAATATTCTTGAAAGAATCGTGTCAATTGACCCCAAACCTCAATCCTTCCCAAAGAATTACTACGGATATGAAAAAGAAGTAGGCAAATTCAAGCAAATTACATATCACATAGTTTTCGATTATTATCCGCATAGTTTAAAAACTTTGATTGCTGAGAAAAAATCGAGACCAAAAGCATCAGCCTTTCCTTTTTCGAAAATACAGCATTATTTTAAGAGGCTTGTTAATGGTCTGGCCTTTCTTCAAACAGTTCAGGTATGTCATCGTGACCTCAAACCAGCCAATCTTCTGCTAGATGAGACAACAGAAAATATCTATCTGATGGATTTTGGGATATCAGAGCAATTCAACGTATCTGATACTGAAATGACAAAGAAACTAATTACTGTGGGAGGATCTCCCGATTATCTATCGCCGGAGATGTATAAGGCATATAAAAAAAACAAAAATCAAATGTTAGAAATAAACCCTTATAAATCTGATGTCTTTAGTTTGGGATTGATTATGTTGGAAATGGCCAATTTGGCTCTGCCTGAAAAAGATAAGGATTTTGATATCTGGGAAACCAATATTAAGGCTTCTCTTGAAAAAGCTAAGGAAAAATATGAGCTATTATTAATTCAAAAAAAAGAAAAAGAAGAATTCAAAAACTTTCTAAGATTGATCAAAAAGTGTCTGTCGATAAATGCTGAAAAGAGACCGGATTTCTTACAACTGTTCAAAGAGAACATAAATATAAACGATTATGAAGCTCTTAAATCCCATATTTTGATTGAGGATTTAGTGAAAATTCCCTTCAGCTGTTTTAATAAATTTCAGCTGAGAGGATATAGCCAAGATAAAAACGTTAACTTGAAAATTTGGGGTGATAGCGAAAAAATCCCACATTTGAGTGTGTTTTTTAATGAAAAGTAGATATTTTGTGAACTAAAATGATTTTTTTTTCAATAGCGAATTGAAAGAAATTATTCAAGAGATAAAACCTTTAAAAAGTTTGCACATTGAGGCGACTTCGTAAACAAAAAAATGCTTAAATTAACAAAAAACAAATTAATTTTAGTTCGAAAGATCCAATTAATAGTTCATTCGAATCATTTTTCTTCAATGAGAAAATTATTCCGAAAAACTCCTTTGATTTCAAAATAAAATGCTTGAATATTTGTAGCGGACCTTCAGTAAAGTTGGTAAATAATGAAATAGCGAAGTTTTTCTTTGATTGTCTTTACGATCGGAATCTTCTGGAAATGGAAGAAAGCTCAATAGTTGATTTTCAACATTTTCATGAAGAAAATTGGTCTGTTTTATTATCTGCTTTAAATCAAAATCCATTTTTACTAAGGGATAATGGAATGACCGATCAACAATTATCTGGAATTATTGAATACATGAGTGGAAATGAGTTAAATTTAGAGGAGCTCACATACTTGAACTTGACCTTGAGAAAGTTATTAATTTTAATTTTAATAAAGAGTAATAATTTATTGATTATGACAGTTTAGCTAATGCTTCACAAACTGCTCTAAAAAAAATCCCTTTTTTTCTTAAATCGTTCAAAACGAATTCGTTGAGTTCTGTTTCATTGCAATTTTCAATTTGGAAATTAGGTTGATAAAATTATTAGATTCTAAAGAATTATTTACAATATTTTAAAAAAAGAAACTGACGTTTTAAACCAAATTTATCAGAGTTTGGCAGAAGTAATAAAAAATCCTAAGCAACCTTTTTTAAAAAATTTGGTCCTTTCTGTTGTAACGTAATAAATTTTGTTATTATTATTTCTTTAGATAATAAAATAGTGAAGAACTCATTGATGGATGCTTCCATGATTTAGTCACTGTCATAAGCCTGCAACAGGCTTCAATGTTGAATTGTTTGAAAATCCATTTGGGGTTATTTAATCTTGTTCATTTAAATAATATATTTTGTTTATGCATTTTGGTTAGAGATATATCAGAAAAAATAGATTTATCAAATAAAAATTTCATTGATTGTATGAAGAGAATCCTACCAAATGTCAATATATTATTTTTGGGATTGCTATCTTGTATGATTTTCTTCTTAAAGGAAGTAAATGGTTATTTTAATTAGATTTTGCTTCGGAACCGATCACAAATCAAAATTTGGAAGGTTTGTTGAAAGTTTTGAAACGAAAATTAAACAAAAAAGTCCAAGTTTTCTCTTTTTATGTCTTTAGGTATTCTAGTGAAATAAAATTAATTTTGTTTGTTTAACAGTCCAAAGATTACTAAAGAATGTTTGTTGATAGAATTATTTCAAATTCTAGAAAATAAAAGCAGTTTATCAGTTTTGAATGTTGTTATGTTATCAAAGTAACAAAAATAAGTTCTACTAATGATCACTTTTTTTTTCCGAAAAGAAACTCAAATAAATCTAAAAATCAGAATGATTTCGATAATGCAGTGATAAAATTCACATCTTTGGATTATTTCACACAAAACAAAAAAGGCTATTTAATTTTTGAATAATTAAAAGTATTTTTCATACAAAGTTTTTGAGCCGGACTTTTATTTTAATTTTTCTGATAAAATTGATTTCACTACAAAAATAAATTTCAATATAAAAAAAAATTTTAATTTTTTTTTTGATAATAAATGACCCTATAATTATAGAATACATAAATTTCAAAGTCCCTCGACTTAATTTTTAATCTAAGGCAATTTTTTACGAATCTTTTCTTAAAGATTAATAAAAAAAAACAAAATTCCGAGCATTTTAAATTAAAAGAATCTCATGGATCACGGCGAAACTCAAATCCATAATGAAAATTCAAATCCTGACGATCCCAAACATATGTTCGAAAGAAGTTCTCATTCCTCCGGCACACATGAAGAAGAGCACAAAATGATGAACCCAAATAATTATAAACCTGGTGAAAAGGACGAAATCAGCTTTAATGATTTCGAAAATGAGAACTTAGAAGGAAAGATTCTCGAAAAGAATAACCATAATCATGAAAAACAAGGAGAAAATCAAGAGGGAGAAAAAAACCAACAGGAAAAGCATAATCATGATGGAGATGGCCTTCATGAAGTTCCTCATCAAGAGCAGCCCCATAGTGAAGCACCACATCAAGAATCTCAGCACCAAGAACATCCTCATTTAGAACCTCAAAACAATGAGCTTCAAAAAAGTGAAATTCAAAATGAACATGAGCCTCAAAATAATGAACAAACAAATAATGAACATCAAAATAAAGAACATCAAAATAATGAACATCAAAATAATGAACATCCAATTAATGAACATCAAAATAGTGAACATCAAAATAATGAACATCAAAATAATGAACATCAAAATAATGAGCATCAAAATAATGAACATAATATCAATGAGCAACATCAAGAGCTTCCACATCAAGATAAACATCATGAGCTTCCCCATCAAGAGCCTCCATATCAGGAGTCACATCAAGAGCCCCCACCTCAAGAAGAGCCTCTACATCAAGAGCATCAAGAGCATCAAGAACATCAAGAGCATCAAGAGCATCAAGAGCATCAAGAACATCAAGAGCATCAAGAGCATCAAGAGCATCAAGAGCATCAAGATCATCAAGAGCATCAAGAGCATCAAGAGCATCAAGAGCATCAAGAGCATCAAGAGCATCAAGAGCATCAAGAGCATCAAGAGCATCAAGAGCATCAAGAGCATCAAGAGCAACATCAAAAGCCTCCACATCAAGAGCCTCTTCTACATCAAGAGCCTCCTCAACATCAAGAGGAACTCTCTAACCTAGAACATCAAGAACCCTCAAACCAAGAGCCCTCACATCAAGAAGAACAATCACATCAAGACCAAGAGCATGAAAAACATCATCAAGAGCCAGAATACCAACAGGAGCCTCACCAACATCAAGAACCTCAAAAAGAAGAACCACATAAAGAGCTTCAAAAAGAAGAACCACAAAATCATGAAATTCTTCAAGAAGATCATCTCGCCCTTCAAAATCTTAATCCAAAACACGACGAACCTTCTCAAAGCCATGAAGTTCCACAGCATCATGAGGAATCAAAGCAGGAATCTAAACCAGAAGTGATTCACGAAGAACCTCCCAAAGATCTCCAACAGCAACCCCATGAAGAGAATAAAATCGAATCAAGCTCCTTTGTGGAAAAACAAGAATCTCCAATTCAAAGAAAACTGGAGAGTGAGGAGAAAAAATCGGATGAAGGCATAAAATCCCCGCAATCCTCTAAATCCCAACCTAAAGATGCTGAGAAACCTATCAACCCTCCCGAAGTAGTCGACCCTTCTAAACCTCTTCCTATGACTCAAGAAGCCAGATTAGAGAAAGGCTCAGAGTTCAAGGAGCAAGCCAAAGAATTTGTCAAGAACAAGGATTTCCTAAAGGCCATAGAATTATATGAGAAGGCCTTGATGACTAGTCATCCGAGTTATTTCAGCCAAACCACTGAGAAGATTTTCAAGGAAGTGATGGTCCTCACCAATAATCTATTAAATAACCTGTGTTATTGCTATCTGAGTACAAAGAACTATGAGAAGGCATTGAGCTTCGCTAATCAGGTGCTCCAAGCAGACCCCCGTAACATGAAGACCCATTACCGAAAGGCAATTTGTTATAAGCACCTCAATGATTTGGAAAGAGCTTTCAATTCCATCAAAGATGCTAGAAGGATCTGTGTGGAGAATAATGAGAACGAGCCGTCAATTTTCCAAGAGTATGATACTATCAAGGGCCTATATCAGAGTTATCTCGACGCTCATAAAGAGAAAGAGAAGGAATTATACTCTAAAATGATGAAACAAAGCAGTATGAAGAGAGAAAACAGCTCAGGGGGTGAAAACTCAAGCCAATCTAAGCCGAAACCTGAAAATGAGGAAAATAAAGAACAGGATGATTTGGAAAGTATTGTTAATAACTCATTGATAGTGCTCCCATCAACTCTTTTGGGCATGGTGTTGTGCCATTATGTCTTTAAAATGAAAGCCAATGAAGGGAAGTCTTGGTTAAGCTTGATGTTGATGTCAGGGTCTTGGAGTGGAACCATCATCAGTCAAAAAAGATGGTTGAAGGCGTTGTTTGCTTTGGTTTCGGTGCTGCTGCCGGCCTATTTCTATAGAAAGTCACTAAATTAGGAGAGGAAATAACATCTTATAACTCCTTTTTGAAAGTTAAAGTTAAATAAATTAAAAAAAGCAGCGGGTATATTTGTTTTTTTTTAATTTTAAAGCGAATAGATAATGAATTTTTTCTTTATTTTAACAGAAAACACTTTTTAATAATTCATAAAAATGCTATTTTTGTAATTCAAGCAGCTTCATATAATATAAACACAATTAAGAAAAAAAAATACCAAAAAAAACTACTTTTTTTTATGAATATAAGCCCAAAAAACAACAACAAGAATTTCAGCAGCAACAATAGCTTCAATAACATCATTGACCAACTGCTTGAAAAAGATGAATTCATCGGCTCGAATGAAAATATGAGAAAATCCCTTCCCTCATCTAATATGAAACATTTGCTTTCGAAGCCATCTAGACAATCGAAGATTTCAAAGGATTTACAATTTTTGGATATTGACTCGTTGGAAAATTTATTAAATCCCGAAAATCTACCATCATCGACCTTGAATAATCTTATGAACCCTTTGGAAAATTTCAATTTGGTGACTGTTCAAAGACAAACGGAAGGCTGCCTGTCCACAACCAAAGGCACGGAAGGCAATGAGAGAAATGGGATAACAAAATCAAAAAAATGCGAAATATTTTGAGAAATTGGGATTTAAAAAAAATGTGAAAATATACTTTCAAACAAGAATTTGCTTAAAAACATTGTGAAATATATATATATTAATTAAATTTAGAAAGCGTTTTGTAAACTTTATAATCTTTTTTTTCTTAAATATGAGAAATTTGGTAACAGTCACAAATTGTATAAAAATTCAATAAGTAAATTCTTGAAAGGTAAAAATTTCTTCAAATATTAGAAAAAAGAAAAAAAATATAACATGAAAATTTTAATTATAAACGCTTATTCCAAAGGAAACCAGAAGGCGTTTAAGCAATTCGAGAAAAACCTAAAGCAAGTTAACTCCCCCCCCCTTATTTTTATATTAATATTCTCTTTTTTATAGATTTTCCTCAGCCAAAAGGAACTACTTGACACAGAAACAGAATTTTTCATCAGAGATCTCCATAACATAGATGATTTCCTCTATGAGTTGGATTCAATTTACGTGAATGCGGAATCAGCACGTCTCTTTGACTTTTTGGATATGATTTTCATACAAGGGGAAAGCAACATCCGTCCTTGGTCTCCCCAAACTCAAAAAGTATGAGAAAAAAATTTAAAAAAACGATTGAATTTTAATTCTTCATATTTTTTAGTTGCTCCTGTTGTTGAAAATGTGTCTGATAACCCAAAAAATCGTGTTCGCAAGCACTTTTGTAATGAATTGTTTGGTTTACCTTTGCGCCACTAATTTCGAAAAACCAATTACTGTTATAAATGGAACTGATGGCTCTCAAATCGAAGGATTTTATCATTTGACTCCAGACACAATGAATTTATCACCTCGGGATGTTTTTTTGGACAATGTAACAGGTGATTTCTATACATATTCTGGTTTTTCAGGTGAATGGATGCCGATAGGCAATGCAGGGATCCATTCGAATCGTGCGGCCCATAGTTTCAACACCATAGGAAAATATATGTTGAAAGCTCCAGTTTATAAGCCACAGCCTAGACTTGATAAATATGGGATGTTTTTGCAAAGAAATTATGAGACCACCTGTTCTATCAAGAAAATCCACATTCAACATTGGGTCTTCAAAGACGTAGACGTGGAATTTGTGGTGGCTTCAAAATGTGCGTGGGATGTCCATCCGTTCAATTTTGTCAACCCACAAAGGACTTTCATAACTTTAGCTGACTCCCCAAGAGGACCTTCCATAATCCAAATCGGGCAAAATATCATAGCAGTTCAATTCAGTGTCGAGGATGAATACCCTGAAACTTTGAAGATTTTTCGGAATTTCATACAGGCGAAATTAAAAGATATCACTAATATAAATGATTGTGACCGTTTATTGATAGAAAAACTCGCAGTAGGGTCGAAAAGGGAGTATATAGACCCATTAATCGCTGCTATGAATGAGAATCAAGGCAATAGACAAATGAGGATGTTAGGTGGGGGGTCCACCAGGGCTCAAAATGGTATGCAGAGCTCTAAAAACCTGAGTTATGTGAAAATCAGACCCACTTCAGCCAAAACGTTTTCACATGTTGGGTTTGCTTCGAAGAAATCAGAAACCTTGGACATCATTGATAATAACGCAATTTTAGTGAATAATTTGGTGCCGGGAAATAGAAAAGGTAATTTCAATCAATCGATGAGCATGATCACGAAGAATTTGGGAACATCTTCTTGTGAGAATTTCTTGAAAAGCGAAGAAGAGGGTAATTATCATAGTTTTCAGGAAAAAACAAAGGCAAATGAAGTGACTAGTAAGGTGAAAAGCAGGCCACAAACTGCCAAAACTTTGATGAAAACGAATTTTAGTGATTTGATGGAGAAAATTCCCAACAATGGTATTGAAAATAGGTTGGAAAAGAAATGTTCTTTGGATGAATTCGAGAAAAAGTATAAAATGGGACAAGATAATAAAACTTGCTTTGAAATGAGGAAGATGCTCCATCCTAACACTAACCCCGATCATTTGCCTGATAATAAGCAATTATGGGTATTTTTTCATTAATTGAACAAAATTTTATGTTTTCATAAGGTGCCTGGCAATTATTCCCAAAATAATGAAAAACATAAACAAAGAATAGCTAGTGCCACATCTATAGGCCTAACTTCCTCAAAATCTTCTATTGTGCTCAAACCAAAATATACTTTGGCACAGACACTTTTTTCCTCATATTCCAAATTCAAGAACAGTGATCTTGATGAATGCAGGCGGAAACCAATTATTAGAGTTTCCGCACCGTATAACATAGAAAAAACCATGGAAAAAGAAAAACAATTGGTAATTTAATTGGATTTTTAATGGAATTTCTAATGGGTTTCAAGAGAGACAAAAGTTTAAATAAGGGAGGAGATAAATTTGACCTGGGCAAACCTCAAACTAATTTCATTCCAAATTATGTGAATTTGGCACTTTCTGAACCTCCTGCCAATCATAAATTCAGGGGAGAAACTAAGGAGAAATGGGTCTCGAAACAAAATTTTCGATTATGCTAAACAAAGTTACAAAATTCTTGGAATAATCATTTTTTTTTTGTTTTGTTAAAACCAATTGATGTTTTTTTTATAAATCTCTATAATAAGAAAATTTGCATTTTTTTAAAAAATTAATAAAAAAATGTTTTTAAGTTTTCTGTTTAAAATTTGTAAAAAATCATTGAAAAAAAAAAAATCGAAATAAAATCATTTTTTAAAATTTTTTTTTTCTCTTCTTCTCCTAAAATCGAAATTTTGCTTTTTTTAAAAAAAGATCTTGTAAAAATTCATTTTTTTTCTAAAATATTAAAAAAAAGCAAATATTAAAAATAGAAATCGAAAGGTAATCATAAAAATTTAATCTTTTTTCCCCCTTTTTCTTCTTTCCATGGCTCTGATGATCTTTTTGCATAGAAGCTCCTCATAAATGAACATAAGTGCTGAAAATCCAAGTAACAGGACATATAACTTCCCTTTAAACCCATCTTCTAAATCCACTAAATAAAGCCCAGGAATTTGTATTTCTGTCGGGTAAAATATCAACAAACTGTTGTATATAAAGCACATAAAGAGCCAGGCACTTAAGCAGTAATTTCTATACAACCTTTGTTTAAAAGGAATTGAGATCACAAAGGTGACTAAACTTGTGATATAGAAAACATTCATTGCATAAAACACGGTGGAGTTACTGGGTCCTTCCATTCTATAGTTTCCATCAATCAATTCCGCAGGCTCATCAAACCAATCTTGATTCCTCAACATTACATAGGAAAGACCTTCCCCTAATCCCCCCAGGAACATAATCCCATATATAGAGAATAGATTCTCTAAACCGATTAAATTATCTGGAGGCAGTTCCCGGCTTAATTTTTTCAAAGGGGCTCCAAAACTTACAAAAAAGAGAGAAATTATACTATTGAGGTAATTTATGTAAGTCCATTGGAAATCATTCAAACTGGCTGCAGAAAACACCAAAAGCCAGATTCCGAAATACTTCAGAAAACTCACAGTGAGATAATATCTGAACACTTCGACACTATTTACGATAGTGGCCCGACCTTCCAAGAGCACTTTTTCTACACAAGAGATAGAGGTATCATTGCTAGTAAATGGGGCTGAAAATGAGGCATCAGTCTCACAAAAAGAAACACCAATGTCGGCTTGTTTCAAAGCCCCACAATCATTAGCTCCATCCCCCGTCATACAAACCATATGACCGATCTTTTGGAGTCTTAACACTGCGATGGTTTTCTGTTCAGGCCTCATTCTAGCAAAAACTTTGGTAATTTCAAGTAAAGAGAGAAAAATCTTGCTGGTATGATGATCTTTGGAGGACTCTAAATAATAAAAGGCTGGCCCGGTTATAGCAAATTCGTATTCTTGAGAGGAATTAGCCAGGAGACCATTTAAATGGTTCAGCAGTTCATTTGGGGAGGAAAAGGCCATGGTGTTGATTCTGGAAGGCGATTTTTTAGCCGCAGAGTTTGTGGAAGGACTCTTTGCTTCGAATGGCTCCATTTCAACTGATATCTTGTTGTTTTTTATGAAGGAACTGGTGTTGATATGTTGGGGAGGACCCATTTTATCTTCGTTGAATTCTGAGCCAGTTTTCAAGATTTTCAGACATACCTGGGATTCCAATGATGTATTATCATTCATGTCCACTATCATAACATCTTTAGTAGGATGCAAAATACCAGCTTCTTTCGCAGTTTGGATCGTGGTTAAGATGTTATCGCCTGAAATCAGCTTGATTTTAAGCCCAGCCTCGTTTAATTTTATTAAACAACTTCTGGAATCAGGTTTGAGTTTATTTTGCAGAACTAAAAAGCCGAGAAAAATCAAGTCACTTTCAATTTCTTCCCTTTTCAAAGCCATAACCCTCACTTTTTCTTCAGAGGAGACCTCCTTATAAGCCAAGCCCAAGATTCTGAATCCTTGAATGCTCTTATTTTCAAGCACTTCAGTGAAATCCAGGGGGATGGATTCTGGTTTCGCGAAGATCTTCACTTTTTCAGGTGCCCCCTTCGTGAAAATATAATATTTATTACTATTGACATCCCTAATAAGAACGCTCATCCTTTGCATATCAGAGGAAAACTCATACACTTTTAACACTTCTAATTTTTCATTGCCTAGAACAGTTTGGAATTTCACTTCTGGGTCCTTATTAACTTGATATTTCCAGGAACTGTACTCCAGCATTCGAATATCTAAAGAGTCTCCTATCAAGATATTATTGATTAAATAGGCACTATGACAGGTTGCCATTAGTTTAGTCACTAATTTTTTCTGTTTTTCATCTTCTGAAATGGGGGAGACCTCCCGTAAGTTCATGGCATTGACTTCATATACTCCATTGACATCTATCCCGTTATCAGTGATAGTGCCAGTTTTATCAAAACAGCATGTATCCACTTTTCCAGCGAGAAGGACACTCTGTGGATAGAGACCCAAAATCCCTTTGAAACGTAGTCTTATCACAGCCATTGTTATCGCTAACGTCATAAAGATTGGCAGAGCAGGGGGGATCACCCAGGTAACGACATTCAGAAAAGCAAGCACGTACAATTCCACACCGAGATTCAAATCGATCATTTTGGCGAGGTCCACGAAATATAACGAGAAACAAATCACAGCGAGCGAGATGATGTATTTGATACCTTGTTTGTTGAATGTGAATTTTATCGGCTTTGGAAACAAAATTGTTCTGATCATTTGGCCTTTGATTGAAGTATAGCCTGTTCTAAGAACTAAAGCCAATACATTCTCATGTTTAGACGTCTTCAACTGTAGTACTTTGGTGCCTTCAAAGAGTATGTTTCTCTTGCAGAGGTTATAATCAAAGGGTTGATCAGAATGTTCATCCAATGGGAATTTGGGTGTTGGTATTGATTCACCGGTCAGCATGCTTTCGTTCATTAAAGCATCTCCTGAAACCAAGACGCAATCGCATGGAACACTAATTTGATCCTCAATAACGAAAATATCCCCCGGAACTAATTCTGAGGACTGCAGGACTTGAAAGTTCTTTGGATTTTGAATCCCGTTCCGATAGATTTTCAATAAAATTTGTAGTTCTGCCATTGTTTTCAGTTTCTTCTTGGCGAGGTAGAGGAAGACATAGTTCATCAGGGTCAAGACCACTGACACTGCCACTAGAATGATCGCGAACATGATAAAGCTTTCAACGATCCAAATGGCACAGGAAATATATTGTATTATGAAAAAAGGATTGCTCAGCTCCTCGAACATATAGGGTAGAACTCCTGGAAGTGGGATTTCAATCAGACATTTCCCATAAAGGGTTCTATGCAGATTCAATTTCCCAGAGTCTGAAATCCCATTCGAATATTTCTCCAACATGTTTTTTTGGGCTATTTTATTAGGGAAAACAAATTCTGAGGCCTGAAACGTTGAGCTTGTTTTGTCGAAGAGGTATTTCAAATGGCGATTGATGAAATAATAGGGGTAGGCTTGGATCTGAGGCTGGGGATACAAAGAAACTATAGCAAAGGTATCATCATTGTTTTGAATGAAAAGATGGGTGGCTTCTTGAAGACTACAGGGCACGTAGAGAAGGAACCTTTGAAGCTTGATGAACCATTTGGTGAAAAGGGCCAGAAGACCAACAGTCAGGATTGTCAGGAGACAAAAAAGAAGCAGTTTGGATGTTTTGATTCGTATGGAGGAGAGGGTTCGAATTCGGCATTCACCTTCCACTTCAGTATTGATAATGTTGGAAAAATAGGACATTATACAATATTTTAAGTATTTTTTTAAGGAAATTATTACTTCTCTATAAAATTATATTATTTTTCTTTTATTTATTTATTGGAGATGAGAAAAATACAGATATTAGTCATAATAAAAAAT
>Ga0302186_10003073_pt1 | contig 12460 bp, 11 predicted proteins | sample II_Bog_E1_2_FD_198782 | JGI IMG/M metagenome (GOLD analysis project Ga0302186, IMG submission 198782) | Peat permafrost microbial communities from Stordalen Mire near Abisko, Sweden - II_Bog_E1_1 | ecosystem: Environmental > Terrestrial > Soil > Wetlands > Peat | place: Sweden: Abisko... | reverse complement strand
CAATGATGATTTATATCAAAAGCAAATGGATCCACTCCTCCATTTTCTATTTTTCCTCATTAGTATATTTGTTTTTTAGAATCGATCAGATAGATTCTCAGGAACCATATAGTGTTCCATCAGTCACTTTGATCTTTTTCTCAAGTTGGTTATTTTATTCATGTATCGCCTATGATCAAGAAAGGAAATTCAAGGAATTTTTTAAAATTATGATGGAAAGCTATGAAAAAGTAAATTACTTCCAATTAATCATGAAAAATGTGATACTATGCCTATTTTCATTATTGATTATGAAAGATCGAGAATTAAGTTCTCCAATAGTTCAAGCTCAAAATTAACAAAATCAAAAACATTCAATGAATTCGAAAATTTTGAAAAATTCATTCAAAAACTCAATATTCTTAAAGAAAATTCAGACCCCACTGAAATCTTTAGTCCCATTGCTGATGATAATAACCAAGAACTAAAGACAATATTGAAAAATTATTATGATGATCTCAAAAACCAACCATTCAAAGCGGATAAAATCAACGAAAAAGACTTAGAGAAAGGCTTTCAAATAATCAACGTATGGATGAAAGCCCCGTTAGGAGAAAATGAAATATTTAATGAAATTGATTTTTATCAAAAAGAACCCAAAAAAAACTATTATGAGATAAAAATCATCAAATTGTATTGGGAGGACTCCATATGTCTTCTTTTGCTTTTAAATGACAATACAAATGTTTTTCGAATATCCGAACTTTTAAATTTGGATCATTATAAAAATCAACTGTTGGCTTCAGTGTCCCATGATTTGAGAACCCCTTTAAATGGCCTGAATGGCATGTTGGAGATCTCGATATCAAAGACTGATGACCCAATATTAAAAAACTATCTTGATTTGGCAAAAAAATCGGCCTCTTTCCTGAACTATTTGGTCCATGATATATTAGATTTTTCATTAATGAGCTTTAAAAAGATGAGATTGAACATAGAAGAAATTGATATCAGGAAAATCATCGAGGAAATGATGAGTTTGATTGAATTTCAAACAAAGGATAAAAAAATCGATTTAGAATTTAAATGTGAATGCAAAGAAACAATATCAATTTTCTCAGATAATACCAGAATAAGGCAAATTCTCTTGAATTTGTTATCAAATGCTATAAAATTTACGCATCAGGGGTCAATAAAAGTGTTTTTGGAGAATTTTCCTGACACTTTAGATGAAAGGCCTCTTTATAAAATTTCTGTCCAAGACACTGGCATTGGCATTCAGCAAGAGGATGTCTGTAAGCTTTTTCGTTTATTTGGTCGATTGGAAGAACATCATAAAATTAATAAGACAGGAATCGGGTTGGGATTGACCATTAGTAAAAATATATCAAAATTACTATGTCCAGAAAAACCGGAAGGTTTGCAAATGGAAAGCACTTTCGAGAAAGGCTCAACTTTTTCATTTTTTCTAAGTTCCTTAGAAAAACCACCAGAGACAAATGTTGATATTATAAAAAAAGAGACATTTTTGCAAGAACAACAAATCAATTTCCCTGAACTAGACTCTCCTCTTCGTTGTTTCACGGAAGAAAGCGAAAGATTAAACACAGCCCCCTTGTTGAAAAGGCTCTTATTAACTAAAACAATCTTAGTGGTGGATGATGATCTCATGAACCTGATGATTGCTGAACAGTATTTGAAACTATTCCATATAAAAAGTGTAAGAGCAGTGAATGGCTTGGAAGCTTATCAAGTCATAAAGCAGGATTTGAAAAGCAAAAAGAATGAAATTTGTTTGGTTCTTATGGATTGCAATATGCCGATATTGGATGGATTCCAGGCAAGTGTTAAGATTCAAAAATATTGCAAAAAAGTAGGAAGAAGTAAAATGCCGATTTTGACTGTGACTGCTAATACCACTGCGGCTGATGTCTTATTGAGCAAAAATTCGGGGATGGACTATTTCCTGGAAAAACCGATGAAAAAGGATGATTTGAAAAATATGATAGAATTAATATTGAATGAAAAAATTCTTGAATGATAATAATAAATTAGGTTTTTTTTAAAAATAAGACGAACTTAAAAAAAAAACCTTTTTAATGTTTTTTTTAGTTTTTAAAAACTTTTCTTGTATTTTTAAAATGCTTTTGTTGTATACATAAATAAAAACAATCCGAAAATGAAAAATTCAACGATTTATCTAAAAAAAAAATTTTTGTAAAAATGTTTTTTTTGAAAAAACATTTTCCAACAATTAAATTAATAAACTACTCAAATGACGGATAAAAAAACTACCAACATCCTGGACCTTTCCCCGATTAATTCCTCAAAATCCTCCGATTCTAATTCCTTCTTTTCTCCTCGTGAGCTCAACCTCCTCCCAATGACCATTTTAAAGCCTGAAAATGCCCGTTTAAGTCTTAACGAAAAGCCTTCGATTCTCCTGAAAAGTCAACCTGACCCTTCTGACAATCAAGGCTTTAACCCTCGTTTCCGAGCATCTTTCCTCAAAGATCTAGAGAAAAAAGGTTATTTTCTTCAGAAATCCAAGCTTTCTTTAAACGGCAAAAGCGAGGTTTCGACTATTTATCCTCAGGAATCCTTATCACAAAGTTCAGGGGTTGTTAAGAAATCAACAGAAGTGGATCGATTGATTGATGAAGTGAGGAAATTAGAGGAAAAAGAGAAAGAACAGGTGAATTTCTTTGAATTATAAGGAAATTTAAAGTTTTTTTGTTTAAAGAAACAAATGATTAAGACTTTGGAAGAAAAGTTAGAGGAAACCAGAAAAATGAACGCGTTTTTTGAGAGGAATTTCAACATTCTGCAGGAAGATAACAAAGCATATCTACAGGAAAACAGCATTTTAAAGGGAAAACTCTTCAAAATGCAGGAGAAATTAGTTAAGAAAAGTCTTTTGATCAAGAATTCAAGAGAGAATGAGACTATTCTCAGGGAAACGCATATATTGAAATTAAAGGAAAAAGATGAACAAATTGAAAAACTTATGAAGATCATGAGTGTTTTGCCTGAAGTTTATCTAGAAAAGATAGAAGAAAGGAGTAAGATCCCTCGGTCTTTCCATAATATAGAGAAAACTTTCGATAAGGAAAAGAATATACTCAAGGAAATGTATAATAATTTGGAAAATACTCAGAAAAATGAGAAAACTGCTCAAAAAAGCATTAGAAATAACAGTTTAAGACAGAAGAAATTAAGCTGGTATTTTTCTTAGCTATTTTAATGGATTTTTATGTTTTTTTTTAGCGATGTTACAACCAAATTCGATTTCCAGACAGTTATCGACCCTCAGACCACCAAACATCAAGACAAAACGAAGGAAAATGGTTGATTTTTTACATTTTTTTCTTCATATATTTTTTCCTTATAAAAAGACCCGAGAATACACCCGAAATCCACGAAACATTCAGAGGAAATCAAGAATAAAAGACCTTTTTTTTAAAAATCTAACAAAAAACCATTTATTTAAAAATTTTCCTCTGTCTATTCAATATTAAATCATCTAATCCTCTGCCAAAATGGCTTTTTGTCTCAGGACCAAAGCCATATATCCCGCGAAAATCGTCAACGGGTCTATAGAGATCTGATAAAGCCAAACTATAGAGAATTTCAACAATCTATTATATCGTCGATAATGATTGAAAAAGGCCAATTTCAACATAATACCAGTATATCCGAAAACGAAGCCATATTGTGCGAAATAGATGGTTTTTTCTAGTGCTCGTAAGGTTTTCGATTGAGGGTTTTCTTTAGTTTTGAGTATAATTTCTGCATTAGTTATAATTTCATTGAGGTCTTTTAAATAATTGAGCATTTGGAATTTAAATTAGAATGAAAATAGTTAATAATTAGCGGGTTTTATTATGAATTTCGAGGACATCACGATCAATGAGGCCGATTTCTTTGCGAAACATAGTTCTTTAATAGAAATCCTGCCCAATTTCGATGAGGAGGCTCTGAATTTCCTCTCTGGGAGCTTCGGACCCTTTCGGCCAAATAAGCCAATCGAGGTATTTGAAATTTCAAGCCTTGAAAGAAAGAAAGCTTTATTTGTTTTAAATAAAAGATCCCTTTATGGCTTGGTATATATTTAAAACAAAGGAATTTATGTAGAATCATCCCTCCAGATTTTTTGAATATCGAGTCTTTGGGATTGATTTTGGAGGAGGAGAAGAACCATAAAGAGGAATTGAGCAATTTAATGAGTTCCTCTTATTATTATTTCGAAATATGCCATATTCTCTTGCGACAGTATTAAGAAATTAACGAGTTTTTCAATAAAACACTAGATAGCGCACAAGATGATCTCATAAACCCAGGCAAAATCAGAGACCTTTTAGAAGATATTGAGACTATCAGAGAATCGAAAATACAGGACTTGCTCAATAATATAAAAATCGAGAAAAATTGCATCAAAGTAAAGATTTTTTAAACTGAATTATAGGTTTTCTAGGCTACTAATATGACTTTCTATGAAATTAATAAGCGAAGAAAGGTCTTTAATGAGATTTTGAGGGAAGTGCAAGGCATTATGGGCAAAGCTTCGACGGTTTTATTATATTTTCTAATGATTTTCTAAGAAATTTTGAAATTAGGAGGAAAACAACACGAATAATTCAAGTCTTTTTAATACGCAAAGCGCGAGATCGAGCCAAGTTTAAAAAAGCTTATTAAATTTTAAAAAAACCTCGAAATAATTTAAATAATCTCGAAAAACGAAAAATCTGAATTCTTTAATTACCAAAGGCTTCTCTTAAAAAAAAGGCAAGGTTTTCTTTATATCAAGAGAAAAAAAACCTTTGTAACATGCATAAATTTAATTAAGACAAACTGTTCATGCTGCGAAAAAAAAAATAATAATATGCAAGAAAAAAAAAAATCTATGATGCAAAATTTCATAACAAGGCAGGTTTCTACTTCTTTTCACAGGTCCGATCAAAGAATCTGTCCATATATCCTTTGAGTCTCAACACCTTTTTCTTCTCATTGCTTTTCTTCTCATCTTCGTTCAAAAGATTTCTCACAAAATCCTCATTATTGTTCTTGATCATGGGTTCCTTTAATTCTCCTTTAAATGAAGAAACCATTGAATTCACATAACTCGAATTCGTGCTCAACATGGAATTCGTGTTTATTGAAGGGTTTTCTATGTTGATGTTATTGAGTTCATTCATATCCACTTCCACTGTTTCCATCAGGTCAGAATAAAGATTCTGGAAACTGATTTTTTCGAAGAAATGCTCAGGGTCTATTTGATTTTCTGAGGGTTTTTTGGCTATCGGCTTGGTGGAAAACTTATGTTTGACAAGATTTATCAGGTCCATGGGGGGAAAATTGCAAGGGATTGGGAATTTTGTTTGGTTTTGTTTATAAATCTTTTAATAAATGAAAAGACTTTAGAGGATTTATAGGGAAAAATTAACACATTAATATGTCAGAGATTACGAATTATGAGTTGCGTATGACTAATTAAAAAATTCCTTTTTTAAGGGATTGATTTTTTAAGGGCAGAAATGAAAAATTCCATTTTGGGAATTTTTAATTTAAATTGGAAATAATTATTGTTTTTTGATCTCGACTGCCTTGAAATAATTCGAATTTTTATGATAAAATGTCAAGAAATTATTAAAAACATGTTAAAAAAGCCATTTTTTCTTTGTTTTTCTTCGTTAAAAATAACCCATTAAATTTATAAACAATTTGTTAGAGAGTTAAAAAGCCATCTCTACTTCTTAAATATATCAATTGGCTTTATTATCTCTAAACATTCTCTTAAATATGCATTTTTTAATAATCATACTCTAAATTAATTCCACAGTTTTATTTCCAACTACTTCCTAATTAAATGAGCGCTAACGTCTCCACTTGGTCTCAAATCACCAACTCCCCCCTCAACCTTTCCAAAACCAAACAATGTTATTCAATTCCAAAGGCTTCGCGTTTCACCAAATCCATGGCTAACAAGTTTCCCATTTTCTAATAAAAACCATCCATTCATTCATTAATAGTTGTCAACAAGCCTTCTATGACCTCCCTTCGAGTATAGAAAAGAGATCCGCTGCCTTAGGCTATGGTTTTAAATATGATTTCACTAAAGTTGCCCAGAAAACACCTGCGCCCAATGCCTATTCCACTTCCAACATTTTTATAGATAAATTAAGAGGCAAGAGCTTTGGAGTGAGTCGTGAGGTTCTTTTCATTTAAAAAACATTTAATAAAAAAACCATGTAAATAATAAATAGCGTATGGAACAATTCAGTATCATGGGGAATATCAAAAAATCAGCTCCAGGACCTGGAGCCTATGACATCAAACCTGTGAAGAATAATGTGGCTTTCAGCATTCGAGCCAGAACCAATATTTTCGGTGAATTTTATCACAATTTCCTCAGGCTTCTACTTAATTTTTATTTTTTTCAAAAGCCAATCATCTCAAAGTCCCTGGACCTGGAACCTATGATAATGTGTCCAGCATTACAACGAATGGCAAATTTTTCCTATCGAAATATAAGGATTCAAAAGCCCCCGTGATCAACCCTTCACGATCCATGCGTTTTGAAAAAGGACCAGCTAAAGGCATTTTTAAAGAATCATCGATTTCTTAATAATTTTCTCAAAGGACATCAAATGCCGGGACCTGGATATTATAATCCTGATGTTTCGATAAAACCAGATGGTAGATATTTCATTTCTTCATTCAAAAATAGCAAATGCAGGAGCTTCAGCCATTCTTCCAGAAATGATCTCAATGAACAAATGACATTTTGTAAGAAAATCAATTTTTTTCTCAGAAAATTAAACATTTTTTAATGAAATTAATTCGTTTCAATAGATAAAACTCCAGGACCAGGCACCTATAGATTGCCTTCAGAATTTGGGTATTATGAGGTCTTGCCCAAAGGAGAAGTCAAAGGAGAAGTGGCCGTTACTAAATCATTGGATAAAAGCCTGGAAAAGAAGAGTTAAATATTGAAAAATATTGATTTTTTCAGTTTTTTTGGCATGTTTTTTGTCGCTGAATTGTTGCAACTGATAAAATTATTTATGAATTTAAAAAATTGGAATTTAATAAAATTGGCCAAGTTTAAACATTTGGTATTCATAGAAAAGCCTGGTTTTTTGAGTTTTTTGTAGTTGAATTGTTGCAACTGATAAAATTATTTATGAATTTTTTAAAAAAATTGGATTTTAAAATTGGCTCAGTCTAAACATTTAAGTTCATATATAATTCTGGAATTTTCCATTAATTCGGAAAAAAACGCCTTTACTTTATTAAGATTTCCAAACTAAGCCTAATTTTCTTTTCATTTCTATTCTTCTCAATGCATAGAATTTCTTTATCATTCGAATCTCGTCCTCTCGAAGCCAAATATCGTTTAGAAACTGAATTAGAGACCCAATTTCGTTTTTTTTCTTTCGTGATTTTGGAAGCATGTTTTAATCTGGTTTTCTTGATCTACACAATGATTACCAGTGTGAACAAATTTCATGAAATGGCGAAATTCCTTTCGATCCTTTTTCTGATTTTCTTGCTTTTCCTTTTGAAACGATGGTCCTTTGTTTATTTGTCTTATGTTTTAAAGTTCATTTTCCTTTGTTTGATGATTTTATTCATAGAATTGATCAAAAGCCTTCTGGAGGTTTCTCAAAGCCATGAAAATGTCATTTTTTTAGTGATTCCATTTCAATTGATGCTTTCGATGCTATGGCTCACCAGGACTAATTGGTTGAGATGTGCGATGTATTATTTCTGCGTTTTGAGTTATTTCTTCATCAGATTGGTGGATATCGATTCTGATGTTTCCTTTGTGATCATTGAGTTGTTCCTCTGTTTCCTTTGCTTTTGTTATATGGCATATACTCAGGAAAAGAAGGAAAAAGGATATTATAAATCAATGAATGATTCAAATGAAAATCTCAATTATTTCAAGGGCTTGCTACAAAACATCATTCCATCACCAATTTTCATAATGGATTCAGAAAAAAAACAATTAAAATTCCATAATAATTCCGCTTGGCAATTCTTGGCAAGAAACTCACCTAATTTCGAACATATTGAACTATCAGCCTCAGTCAGGAAGCAATTCATTCAAGATTATGACAGAAATTTCAATGAATTCAACTGTTTTTTGAGTAAATTGGCTCTGATCACGGAAAAGGAAAAAGACATCCCGATGTCATCAGGCGGCGAGATTCCCTTCATATTGAAGAAATATTTTGAAAACCCTTTGAATTTACCTCTTTCCTTTGATCAAAAGGACCAGAATGTGGATTTTCTGACTCTTAATACTACAATTTTGTTGAAATCTTTTCTGGAGGAAGATGAGAAAATTTCGCATCTTGAAAGCCTCAAACATAAACGTTTCTATGAAATGAAAGTGTTGAAGATTTTCTGGGAGAAAACAGTTTGTTTATTGATGATTTTTAATGAAAATACTGATGCTTTTCGCATTTCTGAACTTGTGAATCTCGACCTTTATAAAAATCAGCTCTTGGCCTCAGTTTCACATGATTTAAGGACCCCTTTGAATGGATTGAATGGGATGTTGGAAATGACGATTTCTAAGACTAAGGATTTAGAGGTGAAAGAGACTTTGACTTTTGCTTCGAAATCAGCCAAATTGTTGAATTTCCTAATAAATGATATATTAGATTTCTCGCAGATAAACTTCAAGAAATTGAGATTAAATATTGAGGAGGTGGATCTCAAGGAAATTATAGAGGAAATTCGAAATTTGATAGAATTTCAAGCCAAAGCGAAGAAAATCAACTTTCTGATTGAATTGCCCATGAAGGAGTTTAGACCTATCGCCTCTGATGCCAATAGAATCAAGCAAATCTTGATGAATTTATTGTCTAATTCGTTGAAATTCACACATGAAGGGTTCATTAAACTCCGACTGGAAGATGTGACTGAAAAATTAGGGTTTGTGGATTATAAATTCATTGTAGAAGACACTGGAATTGGCATAAAATCAGAAGATATCCCGAAATTATTCAAATTATTCGGCCGATTAGAAGGACCAAAGAGTTTAAATAAAACAGGGATAGGCCTTGGCTTGACCATTAGTAAAATGCTATCAAAATTACTTAGTCCAAATTACCCTGAAGGACTTCAAGTTGAAAGTGATTATGGAAAAGGTGCTAGATTCTACTTCCATTTGACGACGCTTTTGGAAGGCAATTGTGAAGATTTTGAGAAAATAGAAGAGAAAACGGGGATTATGTTACCTGAACAAAGGACCTATGAGATGTTCGATGAAAAAACCACTCTATTCAGAGCTTTGAATACTTTCGAACAATTCGGCAATAAAAAGATCCTCATTGTAGATGATGATCTTATTAACATAATGATAGCCGAAGAATATCTTGAATTCTTCAAAATGAAAAGTCTAAGGGCCTTAAATGGTCTAGAGGCTCTCAAATTGGTTCAAAAGGATATTCTCGAAAATAAACAAGAAATATGTCTGATTGTTATGGATTGTAATATGCCTATCTTAGATGGGTTTCAAGCCAGTGAGAAGATTTTGGAATTCCTAGGAGAGGAAAGGGCTAAGAATATACCCATTTTAGCTGTAACTGCGAATTTGACCATTGAATGCAAGGAATCTTGTAGAAAGGCTGGCATGGAATTTTTTTTGGAGAAACCCATGAGAAGAGAAGATTTCAAGAAGATGGTTGAAGAAATTTTGAAGATCAAAATCTGAGAAATTGAGGGGAAAGTAACAAAAATTATTATCATATTAAATATCAATCCTTTTTTATCAAAAAGTCTTTAATTATTATAGTAAGATTCTGTTTTTTTAATATATATTGTCTGGTTGTTGTCTAAAATAAAATAAAAAAATGATTTTTGCCAAATTATAAAAAAAAAAAAATGTGCAAAGCCAATTTTTTTTTTTGGGAGTCATATCTGTTCAAAATATCATATAAATAAAAAATATCAAATATTTATTTTATTAAATTTTCACGTTCAAAATTTGTTCGATCATTTCTTTAAGTTCAATTTTTTTCATTGGCTTTTCCAAAAAATAATCCATTCCAGAGTCTTTGCACACCAAAATGTCAGCAGCTGTTGTATTTGCGGTCACTGCCAAAATTGGAATTTTCCTTCCTCCTCTTTTTTGAAAAAAATTGTTTATTTTTAAACTCGCTTGAAATCCATCAAGAATTGGCATATTACAATCCATTATAATCATACAAATTTCATTTTTTTTGCTTTTGTAATCCCTCTTTATCAATTTATAAGCCTGAAGACCGTTCACAGCTTTTAAGCTTTTGATGTTAAATAGCTTTAGATATTGTTCTGCGACCATTAAGTTCATTAGGTCATCATCCACAACTAAAATCTTTTTCAAAATTGAGGAATTTTCTAATGGAATATCTTTCAATGATTCTGTTTCTTCCAAAAAACGACATGGTGATGAGGAATATGGCTCATTCAAATTGAATTTTTTTTCTTCCAAATCATCAAAATTAGAAGAAGTTTTTTCTTTTTTTTTCAACGAACTTATAAAAAAGTAAAAGGTTGATCCTTCTCCATAAATGCTATCCACCTGTAACCCTTCCTCCTTTTCTGGACATAAAAGTTTTGAGATCTTTTTGCTAATTGTTAATCCTAAACCAATCCCAGTTTTGTTAATTTTTTCATGATTTTCCAATCTTCCGAATAATTTATATAATTTGCAAATGTCTTCAGGTTTAATCCCCACACCACTATCTTTGACAGAGATTTTATAAAGTGGAAATGTTACATCTTTCGTAAAATCTTCCAAAAAAACCTCAATGGAGCCCACATGTGTAAATTTTAAAGCATTAGATAATAAGTTTAAAAGAATTTGTTTTATTCGGGTCGAATCTGAAAAGATATTATGTTGTTGTTGATGGAGGTAATGAAATTTCAAGATAATTTTTTTCGCCTTGGCTTGAAATTCAATTAAGTTCAACATTTCCTCGATAATTTGCCTTAAATTTATCTCTTCGCAATTAAGTCTCATCTTTTTAAAATTCATAAGAGAAAAATCAAGGATATCATTGATGAGATAATTTAAGAAAAAAGCTGATTTTTTTGCCAATTCAAGATAATCGATTAGGCTAGGATCCTTTGTTTTAGCAATGGAAAGTTCTAACATTCCATTCAAACCATTCAGCGGAGTTCTTAAATCATGCGAAACTGAAGCCAATAGCTGGTTTTTATATAGATCTTGATTTAGAAGTTCAGAAATCTGAAACACATGGGTATTATCATTAAACAATAGAAAAAGACATATCGAATCTTCCCAAAAAACTTTGAGTATTTTGATCTCGTAATATTTGTTTTTTGGCTCTTCATGCAAGTCATAATTATTATTAAGAGAGTCTGAATTTTCCAATTTATTTTCGTTGGTCCAAATATTTATTATAGTAAATTTGCTTTCTTGTTCTTGTTCGTTAATTGAATTTGCTTTGAACTTTTTGTTTTTTTCATCATTATAATAATTTTTCAAGATGTTTGAAACTCCATGATCTCTTGAAGTGTCCAAAATTCCACTATTTTCTCCAAAAATGACAAATTTCTTCAGATAATCTTGAAACCTTTCGAAATCATTGATCTCTTGATTGTTGTTTTCCTTCATTGTGATGCTCTGTCCAGAATTATTGCTGAATAATATCTTTTCTTTTTGATAATCCATAATGAAAATCGGGGATGGGATCACATTTTTCATAATTAATTTAAAGTAGTTGACCTTGTCATAGCTTTCAACAATTTCCTTATAAACCTTTTTGTAGTTTTTCTCTTGATCGTAGGCTATAAATGAATGGATTATCCAACTGACAACAAAATTCAAAATCACGGTGGAAAAACTATAGTTTTGGTTATTTGCAGTATTTATCACTCTCAAAAACAAATAGGTAAGTGAAGACATATACATCAATGAGCAATGGATCCATTTGCTTTTGATGAAAATCATCAAAGAATGCACAGCTTGAAAGGGGATCACCAAGACCAAGCTATTTTCATTCGTGATTGAATTTTTTTGATATAAATTAATGAGCTCAACATACATTATTGTGAGTCCGACATAATTTATCATGAGAAATTTCATTAGAAAAGAAGAAGATCTCTTTATTAGGATGAAAATGACAGTTACAAGCAGGAGTCCCATTACCAACATAAGGTAATTCGATAAATTATTATATAATCCAAGCAATTGGATTTGAAAAATTATGGTAAATCCATTTTCTAAAAGTATGAAACGAGCCAATTTTTTGACCCTTTCTGGATAAATCTCTTTTTGGTAGTTTTTTTCCAAAGAGACATTAAGAAAACTGAGAGTAAAAGGATTCATTGATGAAATAGTATGTGTCAGGAAGAAAAAATTAATGAGATTATTAATTTCTGAAAATATAATAGAAAAAACAAAAGGAATGCAATAAAAAATTTTTATTGAAAAAAAAAAATTCATAGTTTTTTAAAATAT
>Ga0302186_10003070_pt1 | contig 12465 bp, 5 predicted proteins | sample II_Bog_E1_2_FD_198782 | JGI IMG/M metagenome (GOLD analysis project Ga0302186, IMG submission 198782) | Peat permafrost microbial communities from Stordalen Mire near Abisko, Sweden - II_Bog_E1_1 | ecosystem: Environmental > Terrestrial > Soil > Wetlands > Peat | place: Sweden: Abisko, Stordalen... | reverse complement strand
AATTATAAATTTAATTTTTCATTACATTGATTTTTAAAAGAAACAAAATTTAATTTAATGTAGTCATTGGGGTTGCTCCCCACTTTAAAAAAAAAAAAAAATATTATTAATTAAGATTTGGATTCTTCATTTAAATTTATAGCTTCGTTTATTTGTGCAATTTTTTTATCAAATTCTTTTTGCAATTCCACAATTTTACCATTGATTTCTTCATTTTGTGTATAAGTTGAGTTCATCTCATTATCTATTTTCTCCACATCGCCATCCAACTCTTTAAATTTTTTAGCACCCCTGACCACTTCGAGTTGATCTTTTGCCATTCTTTCCTTTAATTGATTCTTCAATAATTTCACTTTTTCCAAAGATTTGCCAATTGCGAGGATATCTTCAGGTTCATGTGAAAGTTTTTGAATAAACTTCTTATGTTCTTCGTTGATTTTGCAAAGGACACCATCTTTCCACATTTCAAAAAAAGATTTTTTGTATCTAAAAAAATCCAAATCTAATTGAAGTTTTATTTCTTTTTCCAAACTATCACGGATCTTTTGGTTGTCTTCAATTTTCTGCTTTGTTTCATCGATTTGTGAGCTTTTCAGCCCATTTTCATCCGCAGTGCCTAAGTATTTCAGCATAACCCACATTTTCTCAACTATACCCAATTCATCTTCATCCAAAAGAGGCAAATCTGAAGATTTGCTCTGTGAAATTGTCTGAAGCTCTATTTGAACTGATTCTTTCCAAAAATGCAGCCAGTCATCGCACAAAGAAAAAATTAAAGAAAATTGGATTGTTTGCTGGATTTTTTCTTGAGACAATTGAGAAGTATGACTATTCGTGACATTCTTATTGATTGTATCAGAAAGTTGTTTTAATGCCTGCTTTTCTTTTTTTATCCTATCAAAGCTTTCTTTAAATGTCTGAAACTCCTTAATGTAGAAGGCTTTTAAATCATCATTATTGGATATTTCCAAGCCGACTTTATTGACGAGTGCTTCATTTATATTTAGTTTCTTTATCGTCATATCAATTTCTTCAAGGGAAGCAATTAAGGATTTAGCATCTTTTTGGCCTTTATTTAAAACACTAATAAATTCTCTTTGAGAAATTTGGAAATTCTTTACTTCCTTGAAGTAATCGTTATATTTTTGCTGAAGGTCTGCATAATTTGTTTTCTTGGGGCTCTGTTTGAATTTCATTTGATTACATTGATGATTTTTTTTAATGTCTTCCTTTTTTTGATAGATTAAGTCCAACAAGTTTTCCAAAAAAGCATAGAAACTTTGATAGCGTGATTTTTCATTTAATTTTCTCAAATTTTGATGGCTCATTTCAATCAAATTCTCTATTGCTTCAAGAGACATTTTTTTGGGCAAATAAGTGTTGAGGAAGCCCTCAATTTCTTCCATTTTCATTTTCAGGTTTATTGGATTTTTTGATGTTATTAATTCGAGCCTAAAACTATCCAAAAGGCAATTTTGATTGAGTTGTTGAAATCTTTTTTCTTTTTCCTGAAAAGATTCTTTGGAAATATGGGAACTTCTTGTTTCAGCCTTTTCAAGAAATTCTTTCATCACATTATCAATTTCAAATACTCTTTTCTTCATATTTTCTAACAAAACGAGGAAATAATCATTGAATTTTTTTTTCTCATTTTCAAAAGCTATTTTATTCACTTTTTGTCGATTCATGAGTTTAGTTTCCTTTATTACAGAGGTGATCTCAAGAATGGAATGAGAAGTAGCATAAAATTGAGCTGAAAAATAATCTTTTCTGTTAGAAGTTTCTGTCATTTTTTTTACTTTTTCTTCTCTTCTTTTATTTAATTCATTTAAAAGGATACCATTTTGATTGAGTTGTTCATTGAGTTTATTCCTCTCATTAGAGTATTCATCATTTATAACTTGAACCTGGGTATAAGCATCAGCTATCTCATTGATTTCTTGCTCCATGAAAAATCCGTATTTGAATACTTATAGATTTTTTTCTTCAAATTTTAAATTCTTGAGATTTTTTGTTTTGTTTTTGAATACAACTCAAAATTTCGAAATAACATCTCTTAGAGAAATATTTTGAAAATTTAATTCTTTATAGATTTTTTTTTTTTTACTTTATTTTAATTCTTCATAAATTTGTTTTGGTAAACAAAGAAAATAACACAAAAATGAATACCCAGCTAAAAACCCAAAGAGAACGCTTTATAATGGAAGCAAATTCATTGGATAATAAAGACCAAAACTTAAAAAACTTATTGCTGAAAAAGAAATACTACAAAGAAAAGCTTGAGTATTTAAAAGAAGCTGGGCGTTCAACCATTCATAAATTTGAAAACTCTCAAAACGCAGAAGATCCGTTAAATCTCTTTAGTTTTTTACCAGGATCAGTCTTAAATGATGATCAATTAATTCGTGAAATTATAACCCTTCAAAAAACCATCCATCAATTTAAACTCATGAATTATCTTTTGAAGCAATCTGATAAAGAAGTGAAAATTTTGGATATTAAATGGATTATAAATAAAATTGGGAATGAAAAAAGGAAATTTCGGCCAAAAGACAAGGAAATCGATTTGGAAAAGGGTTTTACCGATGATCTTAAAAAAGATATTTTCCAAAAAAGAATTGATGATAATCAAAAGGAAGTTTTGAAGAAAATAGAAAAACTGAAAATAAAAATGAAAGAAGATGAAAAACAGATTCTTGAAAAACCTTTTAATTTTGAAGAAGAAATCCATAATTTTGAGTTAAAAATCCAAAAAAAATACTATGCGGGTGAAATAAGGTCTCTTTTAGATAGGATTTGCAATAAAAATTTGATTTTTGATGATTTTGAATTTTCTTCCTTGGAGAATGAAGATTTGATCCTCTTGAATTTGGGATTTTTGGCGAATGAGCAGAAATTTAAGAAATTTTGCGAAACAGTGGTCAAGGAAATGGAAAATCCTTCGGATTCAAAACAGCTATATTTATTATTGTTAGAAAATTTAAAGAATCTCAAAAAAGTTTTGGATTCAGCAATGATTTTGAAGAACAATGAACCATTATTGATGAAGGAGTCTGATTTTTTTGAAAAAGAAGAAAAATCAAATAAATTTTTGCAAATGTTAGACAAAGTTCAAGATAAAAAAGTGGCTGATCCATTTGAAAACATAAGTTTAAATTTAATCTTAAAAGCTTACTTAAAGTTGACCAATTATGCTGGAAAAGATATTGTTAACTGTCAGACCCTAATAAATAATGAAATTAATTCATTGAATGAGCAAGTTCTTTCCAAAATAAAAATTCTCAAGAGCCATTTTCAACTGTTTAATAGAGAGTTCGCAGAATTGGAAAACGAAAAAAACATTTCAAAGGAGAATTTCGAAAAAAATAATAAAAAATTGGAAAATATCATCACAGAAATTAAAAAACTGGAAGTAGAGCAAAAAAACTTAGAGGAAAATAAAGAAAAACTCAAGAAAAAATATAAATTTGAGTTCTTGAAGCATTTGAAGGAAACAATGAATGAAAATACTTCTTCAAAGAATATAGAGTCTTAAGAATTTATTTATTATCGGATGAAAATAAATAATCAAAAATTATGAAAATATTCTATATATTTTTTTTTTTTGAATGATTTAAATATAGGTTTGATGTATATAAAACTTGAAAAAAATAAATTTTCAATTCCCAACCATGGAGTTCAAAATAATTAGAAATGGATTAGGAAGATATAAAGACTTTTTCAAAAAACAGCTTTCGAACTTCTTAAAAGGGGATATTGAAATTGACCACTTTTTTACAACTTTAGAAGAAGAAACAAATGAATCAACAGCCAAAAGTTTTGCAAATTTCTTCAGTATAGAAGACTTTAAAGAAATGAAGTTCCTCGCTTTTAAATCAGATAAGATACAAACAGGGGAACAACTCTATGATCTCATCTTAGCAAATGTAGGAGAGAATGGTCAAGGGAAAGATGGGATTTTTTCCAGTCTTTCCGCAGATCAAAACCCTCAAAAACAAAATGATGATGGCAAAAACTTAGGAGTTGAAGAGAAAGAAACTAAATCAAAACAATCTGAGGATGAAGAGAAAAAACTTGAAGAACCACACTTTGAGAAATTTATAAATCAGGAAAAAGTAGAACCAAGCAATAACTCAAACACTTTGATCACCGAGCTTCTTCAAAAATATGAGAAGCTTAATGAGCAATTCACTCAGTCTTTACAAAAGGAAAAAGAGAATCAATTAATCCTCAAGAAATTTGAAGAAAAATTGGAAAAAACCGAAAGAATACTAGAGGAAAAAGAGGAAATCATTGGAAATTCTGAAAAAAAATTCAATGAACTAAAGGAAGAAATTGAAGAGATGAAACAAAGGAGAAAGGAAGACAAAGAAAAAGAAATCAAAGAAAAGTTACAAAACATGCAAAAAGAAGTTCAATTAAAAAAAGAACAAGATGAACAAAAAAAGAAAAAAAAACTCCTTGAAAATCAAAAAAAAGATGAAAAACCACAGGAAAATAAAGTTGCAATTGAAGGTGTGTCCGATAAGATAGAGCCAATCAAGAAAAGTGATTTTTATATAGAATTTCGCATCAAATTTCCTTTCGAGAAAAATGATTTTGGGCAAGATTTATTAAAATTCATGGGACTCACAGAAATCGATCAAAATCAAGAAAAAAAGATGTTTATCACCAATTTCTTCAATCATTTGCTTTCAAGGAGAATGATTTGTGAGCTTCCAAATCAGAATGAATGCGATTTGGTTCCTTTTAGATGCAGAGAGGATAAATTTGGCCAATGGAGATACGATTTTTTGTTTGATATGATGAAGATCTTTGCAGTATTGAAGAGTAAAGACCGATCCTTTCCAATTTATTGGAAACTACAAGAAGGTATTGAGGATATGGAAGCTTATGATATCAGAATTTTTGAATTGAAAGATGAACAAAGAGCCCAAATAGATGAAAACATGCCTATCAGTGCGTTTTTCAAAAACATCGAAGAAAAAACTGGGAAAAAAAAAGTTTCAGAAAAAATCCGAATAGATTTCGAACAAAATGATGTGAAAACTGTGAAAGATTTGATGAATATCAAGGCAACCACTCCTGAAGTTTTCAGTAAATATTACTCAATTAAGGTTGAAATCTATGAAGAACTTGATAGAGCTGTTTCAAATTCTGTTGCAAAAGGAGATTCTCTTTTACAAGACAAGGAGACTTTTTTCTGTGAAGAAAAGAAACAAATTGATTATACAGGAAGAGCCTTCAAAATAGTGAGATATTTCTATTCAGTTCAGAATAAGGCAAACGATATTTCATTTTTGAATAAAAAAACCATTGATGAAGCATATAAATGCATTCGCAAGGAATTCCTTAATGAAGATTTACTCTTAAAGATTAAAAGTTTCTATCAAGTGATGACGAAACGACCTAAAGATGGAATTTCGAAGCTTCCAAGGGGTATTTTATTTTATGGTCCTCCAGGAACAGGAAAGACGACTGTTGGTGAGAAATTTCCTGATTTAATTGGGCTCACATCCATTTGTACTCCATTGTCCTCTACAGAGCTGAATAGAAGCTTAGTTGGAGAAACTGAACAATTAATCACTCAGATTTGTGAAAGAGCAAAAAACTACCCTCATTTACTTTGTTATTTATCTATTGATGAAATAGATGCAATGGTTCCAAGAAGAGATGATAAGGAAAATAAAAACAAGGGGGATACAGTTACTACTTTGTTAGCTTTGATTGGAGGGAACAAAGATGTTCCCAATTTAGTGTTTATTGCTTCAACGAATTTTATCAAGAAAATTGATGAGGCATTTAGTAGAAGAATGAATGGGAAATTTTTTGTTGGAAGAATGGATTCAGAAGCAAGGAAATTTATGCTCAATAAAGCAGTCAATGAATTTCTCACTAAAGAAAAACTTCGTGAAAAAAATGAGTGGGAAAAAAGCGAAAATATCAACTATTTCAAATCATTTCGAAAATATCAAGTGGCCTTCAAATTAGATGAGCCACCAATTGAATCATTTGCCAAAGCTGGAATAAATGAGAAGGATAAATTAATCCTGATTGAACAGGATAAATTGAATAATTTTAATGTTGCACTCATTAATTTCACTTCTGCAGCAATGGAAAACCTCTCAAATCAAATTAAAACCTTCGCTCTTGATTGTGAAAACAATTATGATTTTACTACGAAGGAGCTCTTGGAATTTGCAATGATAGCCGCGAAACAAATAAATATAAAATTTGGAATTTTTTTTATTCCAGAAATATATATCAATTTGGGGCTTTATAATGAAATGAATACAAAGTCAATGTGGAAGAAGCCTGAAAATGCACAAGGTTTGGTTGTTGTGGATTTATGCCAGCAATTATATAACTTTAAAACAATGAAAAGAGTAAAAAAAGAGAATACATCTAAATCCAAGCTTATCTTTGAAGAGAGGCCAATTATGAACAAAGACATCACGAACAATGTCAACGACATTATTGATGACATTGCCAAATTTGCAAATGACAATGGAATTCAAACAATGCAATTAATTGATTTGGCCTCACTAATCAATAACCAAGCATTTGATGAACAAAAAATGCAAGAAAATATCAATGAAATTGTCAGTGAATTGAAAGAATATGCTCATTCACTATTGGTGTTTGATTTAGATTCTTTAATATCCACCAACGTTTCAGAAAGCAGCTCAAGCATGGGACCATCAACTAGTCTCAGTCTCAATAAAATTAATTTATTTTATTATATTAGAGACTTGGCAAGCACTTGTCCTTTTCTGAAATATGGTGCAAATAATAAATTAGAAGGATCTTTTTGGATATTTTTGGTTTCTCATGACAAATTTTTGCTAAAGTACTTGACTTCTGCATTGAAGATTGAGAAATCAGAAAAGGAACAAAAAAGATTAGACGAAGAAGAAAAATCACAAAAAATCAAATTCAAATGTCTGAGATGCCAAAAACTTTTCCATAGAAAGGATAATAAAGACATAAATGTTTGTCAATACCATGTAGGATATGTTTTCGACTCCAGTGAAGAGCAAGATGAATGGAGACTAATCGATTTACATGATGAAGAGGAAAAAAAAATTGTTGAAATGACATTTTTGCTCAAAGAAAAAAAAAAAGCGAATTTTTCAAAGTTTTCAGAAAAAGATGAAGATGTAAACACAGATAAAGAAGAAAAAGAGGAAGAAAAAGATGATGACAATCCCTTTTTTTATATTTGCTGCAGGAAAAAATACAATGATCAGGGGTGCAAAAACAATTATCATCTGGAACATAACTCAGACAAGGATAAAAAAGAATTTGAGAAAGAAAGAGATCGGAATAAATGGGAAGAAGTTTTAAGGAGTTATATGATTTAAAAATATGTCTTAAAGTGTCTGAAAAATAAAATAGAGAAAAAGAAAAACGCAAAATAATTTCAAATGTTTCATGTAAATATTTTTTTTAAATAGATTGTTATTTATTTCTTTTGAATCAGTTTCTTTTTAAATATTTAATTCAAATCTTCATTTTTAACATCATTTTTATTCTAATCTTCTTAAATTGAAGTTATTCCTTTCTTGAAATTTTTCCTCTTCTTCTTCTTCATTTTGTTGTACCAAGTTATTATTTTCTTTTTTTTCGTCATTCCTATTATTTTGGATTGCGTCTACGATAAATTCTTTCATTTCTTTCCTTTTTTCAACTATTTCCTTTTTCTTTTCATTAATTAAATCATTGCACTCTTTTATGCTTTCATCTATTTCTTTCACTTTTCGTTGCTTTTCCTTTATATCAACTTCAAAATTTAATGTTTTTGTGTTCATTTCCTTGATTTCTTTCTCTCCCTTGGAAAAGTCTTTTTCTTTCTTTTCGATGTTCTTTTTGAAATTGGAAATATCTTTATCCAAAGCTTGTTTTTCGCTTTCCAATTGCTCAATTTTCCTCTCCTGATCATGCTTTATCTTTTGAACATTAGAAATTTTCTTTTCCAGATCTTTCAAAGAAGCATTTTTTGTTTTTTCTTTTGCGTTAAGATTAAAAATTTCAGCATTCAATTTCATTTGATTCTCTTTTTCACTTTTCAAACATTCCTTTGCTTTTGTGAGCATTTTTTCTTCTTTATCCTTTTGTTTTTGTTCATTATCTCTTTGAGCGCATTCGTTTTTCATGTTATCAACTTTATGGCCAAGTTCATTCTGAATACTTGAAAAATCGCGTTGTACTTGTTCGAAATCATTCTTCTTTTTTGACAAGAGTTTGTTTTGGTCTGCTTGTTTCCCATTAATGTCATCCAATCTATTTTCAACATTGTTGATTTGGTGTTTCAAATCTGTCACTGTCATATATAGGTATTGTTCTTCAGTGGCAAGCGCTTTCAAATTTGAATGTAATTCCTCTTGTAGATGTCCCAATGTATTTTGGTTGTTTTTGAGCTCATTCAAATCTTGTGATGCGTGGTTCAATTTGTCATTTTGAGTCTTAAGATTTCCATCAACACGATTATGTGACTCTTTGTTTTTTTGTGATTCTTGACTTTTTTGATTAATTTCATTGGACTTTTGATTTAATGAGGTTTTGGAAGATTGGAGGCCATTTTGGATATATTTTTCCATTTCATCCAACTTTGAAATTTTGTCACACAAATGAGTATGAGATTCAGCTAATTGTTTTTTTTGATTCTCTGTTAATTTTTCTTGGTTTTTCAGAGAATTGGTATCATTAATGGTTTTGCGAATTTCTGTTTCTAATTTTTGGGCGCTTTGTCTGAGACTTTTTACAGCACTATGGGCTTGATTTGCCATTATTTTATGATTTTCAGTTTGAAATTTATTGTCATTTTGTTGTTTTTCCAATCGATATTTAACAATTTCACTCTTAGCGTAAAGATCGTCAATTGATTCAATTGACTTCTCTATCATCCCAAGTCTTTGTGTTAAACTACCCAAACCAGATATAAGCATTATTAGACTAGTTGTAATCTGACAAATAGCATTCCATAAGCTTCTTATCAAATTGACAAATTTATCCCAGCATGATTCTCTCTGTCTTTTTTCTTCCTCTTTTCTTCTTTTTTCTTCTTCCAGCTGATGTTTTCTATAATTTTCCTCATGAATTCTTTGATCTATTTTCTGTTCCTCTTGCTTTTTGTTTCTATGTTGACTACGGTTTTCTTCCAGCTCTCTTGTTTTTTGTTGGTGTTCATTTCGCAATTCTTGACCTTTTTTTTCATCTTGTCTTATATTATCTTCAACTTTCCTTTTCTCGTTTTCCTTTTCTTTAATATCTTGATTTAATTTTGTGTGATTAACGTCTTTGTTTTGCTTCTGAGCTTTCAAGTCTTGGATTTCCTTGTTCAACCCTTCAAGTCTTTTCTTATTGTTGTTAAGATTTGTTTCGACTTTCATTTGTTCTGATTCGTTAGTCTTCAAATCTTTTTCAATTCGATCCTTATCCTTATCTAATCTTTGAATTTCTGACTGAAGACCAGACTTATTTTTCTCCAGACTATCTAATTCTTGGCGATTTTTCTCTATATCATTTTCTAGTTGTTTGATCTGATGGTCAATTTCTTCTTTTTCTTTATTCATCTGATCGATTTGATCTTTATGGTCTTGAAGGTTTTTTTGGATTTCTTGTTGTTTGGCTGTAACTTGTTCTAATTTCGATTTTTCATTTTGTATTTCTCCTTGAATGGTTTGTTTTCTGTTTTCAATTAATTGTTTATTCTCCTTGTGAGCTTCCAGAGTTTTCTCAGCATCTTTCTTATTCCTTTCTAATCTTCGTTTTTCAAGCTCCAGACACCTCATTTCTTTTTCAAGACTCTCGATTTCTTTTTCTTTATCCTCTTTATTTTTTTCCAAGAATTTGATTTGTTGCTTCAAATTCTCAATTTTTTCAGAAAGTTCTGAAATTTTCTTGTTAATTTGCTCAAGCTTTTCAGTTTGTTGTTCAATGGTTTTCTGATGATCTTTGATTTCAGATTCCAATCGCTCAAGTAACATTTTGTTTTTTTGAATTTCTTCTTGAATTTTGTTGATTTGTTCCTTTATTTTTTCACTTTCATTTTTGATATTTTCTATCTCTTCCGATAACTTTTTAATGATTTCCTCATTTTGTTCTTTTTGTGTGAGAAGTTCTGTCAAAATTCTATCTTTTTTCTCCAATTGTTCTTCCAATGCTTTTCTTTCTTCACGCATAGATTCGAGCTCTGATTCCTTATTCTTTATTTCCTCAGTTTTCACTTGAAGCTGCTCTTTCAATTTTGCTAATTCTTTTTCCTGTTTTTTTAATTCTTTGGATTCTGTTTCTTTTAGTTTTTTAGTTTCTTTTAGGAGACTCAAAGTTTCTTTTCTTTCATTATCTAATTGGCGCAATTCTTCTTCTAATTCTTGATATTCCTCTGATCTCTTTATTTTTTCTTCTTCTGCTTTATCGATCACTTCAAGCTCATTGTTGTCTATCATTTCTTTTTTTTTAACTTAACTCAAAATATTAAATAATGAGAATATATTTCTTTAGTAATATTCTATAATAATGAGTATTTTCTATATAGAAAATAATTTTATATATAGAAAATAATTTTATATATAGATTTTTGTCAATCATTTTTAAAGAAAATACAATATTCCAAATGGAATTAGAAGATAACATATCAGAAAAAGAAACTTATCAAAGCATTTTAGCATATTATAAACAAGGCCTTGTTAAAGTTCAATATATCCTAAATAGCTCAATAGAGAAAAAAGAAAATCATGGGAAAAAAATAGAAAGAGCAAAGGCAAATGAATTCTTGTTGGAGGATATTGAAAGAAATCTCTTGAATTTAAAGATTTCTATTCTTGATGAGGAGTCAAGATGTATTAACCATGAGAAAACCATTTTTCAAATGAAAAGTTCTAACATGAAAGAAAAAATCGAAAGCTTTGAAAATCAAACAATCAAGAATTTCGCCCTCAGTTATTTGAACCTCCTCAAAGATGTAAAAGCAAAGCTTTCCACTAAAATCCAAAACATTAACAATTCAAAAATCTCTGTCAAAAATTTAGAAGCAACACTTCAATGGAAAAACGAAATTCTTAAAGAGAAAATTGAGAAAATGGAAAAGGAAAAAGTTTCAGGAATAGAAAAAGAGAAGCTTATGATATTTAAGGAAGAACTCACAAAAAAATTAGAGTCTTTTCAAGAATTTGCCAAGAAATACTTGTCTAAAAAATCTGAAGAAATGTACTATTCTAAGGAAATTGATAACATTCTTTATGAGCAGCAAATTCTTGAAAATAATGTTTTATTTGGAAAAATTGATAATAGAGTCAAAAAGCTTTCCTCTGAATTAAAGGAATTTGAAAATAAACTGAAATTGGAAGAAGATGAAGCTGAAGAAAAATATAATAAAGTCTGTAAAAATGAGGAAGAAATGAAAATCTGTTCTAACGATAAAGAACGACTTAAAATGCTTCAATTGGGGACTCAGAATAAAATAGAGAGTGAATGGCTTGATTTACACGTTAAATTCTTAAAAAGAAAGAAGAAATTTGTAAATTGGAAACTACCACAATATGAAAATCAACAGAAATCAAAGAATATAATTCCATTGCCTTCCTTATTGAAACAAGATATGGATAATACAATTCGATATCCTTTGAAAATTAATAGAGAAAAATCAATAAACAAAGGGGGAAATTATGAAGAAGAACTTGAATTCGCTTTTGACAAATATAAAGAAAATAATACCCAATGTTATATCAATAAGCTGGAAGCCAAAGGGAATAAAATTCACTTAGCTATATGGAAAATCAAAGAGGAATGCAATACTGATGCATTAACCGAAATGCCACCTCTAAATCCAGATGATCCTAAAGGAAGACAACTCGAAGAAACTATGATTTTTGATGCAAGAAAAAAAGCTTTGCATGAAAAGTTTCAAGAACTCCTAGGAAGAATAGAAAATAAAATTGAAAAATTCTTAAAACTTTTTGAAAAATTGAACAAGAAAAGTGATTTCGTCCAAGAAAAAACAAACCAAAGAGAAACTGTTGATCATGAAAAAACCTTAATAGATATGCTTCATAACTTTGAAGTGTACACAGAACAATATTTTGATTTGAGGGGTGTACGCTTTATTTTAGGGGAGATTCCGGTTTTGGAAGCAAGACTGAAGCTAATTGACCAAAAAATTACTGATTTATATGATAAAAAAAGGCAAATTTTGTCAGAGATCCAAACTTATGAAGTCAAATCATAGATCTATAAAAATAAATTATCTTGAAAAATATAAAACAATATCCCAAAATCATAGGAAATTTATTCCTCATTCGGAAATTCCGATATGATTTTAAAAAAACATCGAATAAAAAATTTTAAAAAAGATGTTTTTTTTTAATTAAGGAAAATTTATATCAGAATTTAATATCTTAATGGGCCCATTAAGAAATAAAAAAGATAGCAAGGACAAAAAATAAAAAAAAATTTATTAAATTT
>Ga0302186_10003068_pt1 | contig 12466 bp, 7 predicted proteins | sample II_Bog_E1_2_FD_198782 | JGI IMG/M metagenome (GOLD analysis project Ga0302186, IMG submission 198782) | Peat permafrost microbial communities from Stordalen Mire near Abisko, Sweden - II_Bog_E1_1 | ecosystem: Environmental > Terrestrial > Soil > Wetlands > Peat | place: Sweden: Abisko, Stordalen... | reverse complement strand
TAAAAAAATTTTAAAATATAAAGAAACCAAAATATACAGGTAATATGGTAATAATTCATTTAATAATAATTTAATTAATAATATTAAAACATCTTGAAATAAGAAATCAAAGAGGAAGAAACCTCTAAAAACAAAGAGATAGCTAATAAAACATTTTAATAAATAATTTTCTAAGCTTGATAATTTTCCATTTTCTAGTTCTATTTATCTCAAATTTTTATTTTAAAATCAATTTTGACTATAGTTTTTATATTTTAAAAAATCATAAAATCATTCTATTTTCCAGTTTTCATTTTAGAGTTGGTGCTTTTCATTTGATCTTTGATATTGTTAATATCAGGGAAATTCTCATAATTGGTTCCTTTTTGAGAACTCGCCATTTGAGATTTTATCTTTTCTCTTTCCTTCGCAAGGTGGTTTTTTCTATCATCCAACATTCTAGCATAACCAGTTCCGAACTAAAAAATAATTTAATTTTCATTCGAAAAAAATAATCATAACCCTTCCCATTCTTTCAGGACTAGTGTTTTTCGGTGGGAATTGACCCCAATTCTTATAATCTCCTAATTTCCCCTGGAATTTATCGAGATCTTTATCGCAGGAAGCACAACTCCAAAAGAGTGGTTTTTTCGCGAACAAAGCTTCATTGTCTTTTTCTGTTCCGTCTCCGAAAACAACAGCGAAAATTTGATTTATCTGATTTTATTAAGGAATTATTTTAAATTTTATACTTCAAAATAATTACTCGATTTTCCATATAGATCAAAGCTTTTTTGGTTTCATTTTTGTCACAGAACTTTTTGGCTAGAATTGAAATAATTTCATCGATTTTCTCCAAAATCATCGCTTAAATTAATAATTTAATATTGTTTTCCTGACAACTAAACCTTCTGATTTCCATAAATCCTCCATTTCAATTTTTTTGTCCAATTTTTTGTTCATTTCTTCAAGCATCTTCATTATTTCTTGGCGCAATTTATTGATGAGATCATCCACCAATGAAGAAATTTGTTCTGGATTCACTGTTGAAGCGGTATTGGTGGATGATTTTCTTTTCCTCATTCTCGCCAATTCTTTCATAATGTCATTAATGGCTGTGTCATGGTTGGCGATCAATTTTTCATTCATGTTGAATTTGTCTTTAAGATTCTTGAATTCGCCATCAAGAAGTGCCATTTTCTTTAGAATATCATCTAAACATTAAAATTTTCATTTTTTCTTAAAGAATTTTGTACCCAAATCAAATTTATCCATTTTTTTTTCATCTAAGTTCTTAAATTTGTTTCCAGTTTCCTTTGTAAATGCATTGTAATTGGCAATATGATCAGTTAAATCTCTATTAGATTACAAATTTTAAAAAATACTCTAAGAAAAAGTAGAACTTTTGCAGTTTTCTGATTAAAGCTTCAAGGTCAGTTATTTTCCCCACTAAATCCTTCAAAGTATTCGAATCTTTCGAAGTCATCATCAAAGCTTTTTCCTTATTAATATCAGTCATCGAACTTGGCTTATCTTTTCCGGTGTTCAATCCATTGATCCTTTCATGCAAAAGTGAGATTTCATTCAGCAATTTATCAAAATCTTCGCAACTCACCTTGTTTGATAATTTGTCATTAAATTCATTTATCAAATTGATATCCAAAGCTGAGGCTTCAGTATTGGCATTCGAAGCAATAGCAGAAGAATCTTGATTCTTCAAATTTCTCAATAGATCATAAAGGTTCTGTATTTCTTTCTTGATATCAATGAATTTCAATGGCAAATCTTCGTTCTTCAAAAAGTAAAATTCCTTGCTGACACTTTCTAGCTTTTCTTGTAATTTTTTGATTTCTTTAAGCAAGTAATCAACATCTTCTTTGAGCAAATTATAATCCTCTCTGGTCACCTATTTATATTCTTTTAATAAACTCAGAAAATAAGAAGTCTGTACAAAATTCTTAAATCTATTTTTTAAATCAGCAATTTCACTGATCAGGCCTTCAAAATTAAATGAGATTTATAGTTATACAATATCAAAAGTGATGTTTACCTGATAAATCTCCCGAACCGCCTTCTGATGTATTCAAAGATTCCATCATTTTAATTTTGTCTTCAAAAGTTTCATATTTGCCTAAAATTTCAGAAATTTTCGACATGAGTTCATTTAATCTCATCTCGAAACTGTTTAATCTTTCTTGGCAATCGTTGATTCTTTCATCATGGACCTGTGTCTTTTCTTCTACTTTGGTCGTTCTTCCTTCTAATTCCTTAAGTTTTTCCTCTAGATTCTTGAATCTATTTTTGAGGTCATCGATTTCGATTTGTTGATCGGAATCTTTCCTCTTATTATAATTTATTTATTAAAAATTAATGAATTAACGACTAATAAAAAAAACAACTTTAAGCTTTTCGATTTCTTCCAATAAATTTTCATTGCTGTTTTTCAGGTCTTTGATTTCCTTTTCCATGATATTATTTTTCTCACTGAGTTCCCGTGTCAAGGCTTCTTGTTTCTCAAGCCTTTCTTTGAGATCATTGAATAAATCTTCATTTAAAGTAGTCTGTTTGCCCAGTTTCCCTATTTGGAAATTCTGCTTCTTTAAGGCATTGATGATAATCTCGAAATTCTTCTTTAGGACGTCTTGATTCAATTGGGCAACAACAATGTTTTCTAAACAAATGTCTTCTAATCCCTCCCAGGAATAAAGGGTTGAGTTGAAATCTTGTGGTGTTCCTGTCCTTCCGAGCTGCCGTTCAGAAGGAGAACCGTTTCGACCTGGCAGCTCGAATGGAGTTGTAGTCCGACTAGGGTCAGGTTGGTTTGTTTCTTGCATTTTTAGGAAAAAACTGAAAAATATGTTTCAAAAATAAAAAATTTTATTATTTTCTGACTTTTTTTCTCTATCAAGAAAAATTCATGAAGTTTCTATCTCATTTTTAATAATAAAATTTCCCAAAAATGATCGGGTTTTTGACAATAATAATCAGTTTCTTTCCCCTCTTTCACTTCTCATTAAAAAATTGTCCTTATTCAACTCCTCTGGCAATTAAAATCAACCTCAACGATTCATTGTCAGGCAAGCAAAATTGTCTCAATGATGAAACATGTTGTTTTATGCGAGTGCAATATTCCGAATATGTTGGAGGGTTTCAAGGAACCGCATGTTTGCCTGTCGATTATGAAAAAAACACCTCAAGTTATAATTATTCCTTTTGGCAGGCTTTGGCTTTAACTTTTTGCGATGATGCGAAGATTCTAGCCAGGAATTGGAGCAATATCGATTATATAGAGGATTGCGAATGTGGATATAAAGAAAGCAATTTTTCGAATTTTATTAATTTCGGTGTTTTTTTAATACTTTTAAGTGTTTCTGTTGTTATTTTTTAAATATCTGATTGAATTATTGAAATGATGAATCTCAAAAATCTCTTTCCATAAGATTGGGCGTCGATGCATGAAATTTCTTGAGATTTTTCCTTAAACATGTTTTTAATTTGTGTTTCCATGAGTTTCAAGAGGTCATAATTTTGTAAATAATCCACAATGGCGAGTGAATAAATGAATTTTTTATTTGGACTTTCATAACTTCTAAATTTTCTATATGCAGCAGCTTTATGGATGATTTTGGGTTTAATTTCTTCTTTTTTCTGCTCAATTTCCTCTCCTGTCTGCTCATTTTCATTAATTCCCTCTTCTTTCTGTTCATTAAATCCATTATGATTATTAATTTCATTATTTTTATCCGCAAAGGGATTCTTTAACGCCTTCATGAAAATCAAAGAATAATCCATTAAGTTGCTTTGTTCGAAAAACTTAACGTCGTTTTGGAGATTGGCGAAAAAGTTTATTTTGTCTTCTTTCTTCAATTCGATGAACACATCATCACTATCTAAAAAATCGTTATCCTTTCCTCTTACGATTAAAATTTGATCTGTGAGGAAAGTGTCTGAAATTTGATGCAGATTCTTATTCAATCCCTCTCCGAAAATGCTTTTCAGAATTTTATTTTGTTCTTCAAAATCTCCTTTGAAATTTTCTTGACTCCTTTGGAATTTGGATCCTTTCAAATCATAAACCCTTAATATCAAATGATCTACTAAGTTTTCTGTCAAATTCTCCATCATTATGAAAAACGTTTTCTCATATCCTTCCACACTAATTTTATACATTCCATAAATTCTGACCATAAGAGACTCTTCATTATTATTAAGCAAATAAGTAAAATATTTCGGAAAATTGGAAATAAACTTTTTGGCATTGCCTTGACTGATGGATTTCAGGACGTATTTGTTATCATGACTGAAAAAAAAGGTCGCTCCACTTTTTCCGAAAAACTCGCTTGTGTTGGCAATGTTCAACTCAGAATTGAAATTTTTGTCTAGATTAAAAGATTCTCTGATTCCTTCAATGGAAATATTGTTCATTTTACGAAGTAGCGAAAAAAGCTCATAACCATATTCTGTGACCTTGAAATTTAGAGCCAAATCGATCTTATTTTCTTTCTTTAGAGATGCTTCGATAAAAAACGAATGTTTTTGATCTCGGGAATCTAATCTTCTCAATGGGTTGGAATGGGATTTGATTTGAAGAAGGCTTTCTTTTGCTGATTCATTGTTACGATTGAATATTATTTGCTGCATTTTCAAGTTTTGCTTTTCTTTGCAGAGAGTTAAAAAACTATTTTGATCTTCCAATAAACTTTGGACATTCAACTCATTTTTCAACCCTTTTTCACAAAAGTCGTTTATTGATATGATGCTTGTCAAAATGCATTCCCATAATTTGGCTTGGGGGTCTACTCTAATCAAATCAAGCAAATTTTTTCCTTTTTTTTTTATTAAATTGGGGGGTGTTTCGGAGGGCTCTGATTGAAAGAGAATGGCTGGTGATTCTTTTTCATTTATTTTTGAGTTTTCGGAACACCTGAAATGAATTTGTAAGCTGCTGGTCTCTTGATTTTCTTGAGCATCCATAAATCAGATTTTATTAAAAAGTTTTAAGAATTTAAACAAAAAAAGAAAAAAGAAAAATATTAATTATTTTATTTTGGAAAATCGAAGTAAATTTAAATCGAAGTTTGTAAGTTAAAATCAAATTTTTAAATTCAATCTATTGATTTTAGAAAGTAAATTCTATTTTTAGGTCTGAAAGTGAATTCTATTATTAGGTTTGAAAGTCTATTTAAGAATTCCAAATTTTTTAAAATTGCTATGTTTTATAAATTATAACATGTTTTCTATATATTATCTATTTATTATTTTTGCACTAGCAACTAAGGAATCTCTTCAAAGTTCTCGTTTGTTAGCAGAGAGTTCTCTTCGTTATTTTTTAGAAGGCCAGAACCTGAAGGTCGACAACAATTTATACGGTCAAAATATCGCAAATAGTCAAAATGGGGCTGCTCGTCTTTCTGACGGGAACATTGTAGTCGTATATGAGTCCAAAAACATACAAAGTTCAACTTATTCAGTATATGGAGTATTACTCAATGGCAATAATTTAGATCCACTAAATTTGCCTTTTCTCATTGACTCAGGGAATAATCCTCAATATTACTCCTTGGCTCCTGCGGTCGATGCCTTTTCTACAGGAGGATTCGTTGTTGTTTGGCAAGCAGTGGCATTATATGATTATGATATTTATGGGGTGATTTACTCTGATAACACAGGTCAAAACCCATCAGCACAATTTAAAATGAATTCCTGGACCAGTGGCAATCAGATGTATGCAAAAGTGAAGACCTTGAGTTTTCCAGACTATGTTGTTGTTTGGACTAGCACTGAAGGAGATAACAGTGGAGATACGATTTTCGGGAAAGTAATGACTGATACAACAGCAAAATATAATATCAATGACATGCTGATTAACACATATATATGGGGGGATCAGCTAATCCCTGATCTCGTCGTCCTTCCCTCTGGAGAGATCGTGATTACATGGGTATCAAATGGTCAGGATGGAGATGGATATGGGATAATAGCCAATTTTTTCACTCAACAGCTTGAAGTATTTGGTTATGAATTTATTGTCAATACGAACGTGATCAGCTGGCAACTATTTCCTGTGGTTGATGCTTTGGATGATGGAAAATTCTCGATCATTTGGATGTGTTGGAACTGGTCTCTTCTAGGCTATCAAGTGAAAGGAAAAATATTTCAACATCTCCCCAACACACGGAACTGTGATGTTATTCAAGATGAATTCTTTGTTAGTGAAGATGGTGTTTTGTTCGATAATGTCTTTTTTCAGAGGCAATGGATGATTAGTCTTAAGAATTCCCTTTATGGATATTTAGCTGTTTACACCAATAGCATTGTAAATGGAAAGAACTATGGGTTTTATTTCCAGTTCTATGACACCTATGGTAACAAAACCTTCAAACAATATCAATATGTTTCTGAGAAAAAAACACCAGAAACATATCCTCCCTATGCTGTTGAACTTCTTGATGGGAGCTTCGCCATTATATGGTGTCCATATTTTGTCAATGATGTTTCCTCTGAATCCCAAGTTTATGCAGTTCAATTTGCCGCAATATCAATTTTATCCTCGAATAATTTAACAATAAATCAGGGTGAAACTTTACAATTGACCACACAAAATCTGGACATCATTTCATATGTTAGAAGTGATACTTATTTCAATGTTTCCTTATTAGTTCATTGCTCTTTCCAGATTTATGAACACAGCGGGATCAAAGTTAATATTTTCACAACACAACAAATCGAAAATGGAGATATTTTCCTTATCCATGATGGAACACCTGAACCTCCTAACATTTCTTTTTCTTTAGGTTTTTTTAATTCAAATCCCCAAACAGCTACCGTTGTTGGAAATGTCACTTTTCAAAGCTTCCCTCTATCACAGGAATTTTCTTTATTATCCTATTTTTCATTGAACTCGAATGTTGGTGCGAATCTAGCTTTAACCCCTCAAAACATTGGACTCAGCTGTTACTCATGTGATATTGATAGTCTTTGGATTTATGTCATCTCAGTGGCAAACGGATGGTTTGCATCATCTTCCGCCCCAAACAAGCCCCTTGATAAATTCAGTTACTTAAATTTGAGAGATTCCCTAATTGTTTTTATAAATGAAAAGTCAAGTCTTATGCCAATTTACCAAATCATCGCAATTGACAATACCTCATCTTCATTAATTCAAAATGGCAAAATCACCCTTCTCAATAACGAACCAAAGCCAATCTTAATGGCAGAATTCAGAATTGCTAATGATACCATCTGGGATCATAATATTCCTTCGGTTGCAGCGAAATCTACTGGGGGATACGCAGTTGTATGGGAAAGTGATGGCAAGGATGGTTCTGGAGCTGGGATCTTTATGCAACTTATCGATTCGAATTGCAATAGAATTGGAAATGAAGTGCAAGTTAATACTCAATGGTATTCAGATCAGAGCTATCCGTATGCAAAATATGATTCATTTGATAATTTACTTGTAGTTTTCACGGATCCGCAAGAAGGCTTACTTTGGCTGAAAATCTATTTCAATTTGAATGCAGCCATATATGAAAAAGCGCTTTTCATGGACAACTACACAACTGGAAATGGTTGGAATAGTAACAACTATCCTAAATTCGATATAAATAAAAATGGTGATTTGGTGGCTGTGTATGAAATGATTTTTTTTACAGAAATTACAAATATTCAATATAGTCAAGTAGATTTTATCAGATATTCTATCCTTGGGTCTTCTGCGGTGGGAACAACAAAAACCCAGGGCATATTTCCAAATGCATCAGTCAGTCAGGAAAAGCCTTGCGTTGTAATATTAGATAATTCTGATTTTGTGGTGCTTTGGGAGCAAAATGATGTTGTATTCAATGAAGGGAAAGACATTTATGTGAATTTTCCCAATGAGCCACCTAAAATGGTGAATCAATACACAGCTGGCGATCAAAAGACTGCTACAATCCTTCAGCTTTACAGTGGGGATTTCATCATCATTTGGCAAAGCTACGGACAAGACGGAGATGGCTATGGTATTTTTGGACGGAAATATTTCAGTAACGGCACCGAAAACGGGGATGAGTTTCAGATTAACTCTTATTTTTCAGGAGACCAACAAAATCCCTGCATTTCTACTGCTAAAATGGGATCGTTTGTGGTCACTTGGTCTAGTGATGGTCAAGATGGGTCTTTAAATGGGATATTTGCTCAGATTTTTGATCCTCTTTTCGAAAAAATTGGTTCTGAATTTCAGGTTAACACTTATACCAACAACAATCAGGATAATTCTGGGGTTGCAGTTAGTCCAAATGGGTGTTTCTTTATAGCTTGGCAATCTTTTCAACAGGAAGCTGAGAGTCTAAACAGCATTTATGGAACCCAATACTGTTCCTTTGTGGCAAGCGCAACAATTGTTAAGCAAAACACCGAATTTTCAATCTCCAATCCTGCAATCTTATCCTCCACAACTAATAATTTCGACATAGGTATTGTTGCCACTTCACAGGAAGAATTTATCATTGTATGGCCTGAACAAGATCGAAACCCTAATAAGTCAAATGTTCATATATACGCTCAAATCAACGATAAAAATGGGCAAAAAAGAGGTGAAGATATGATAATTAGTATTTTGAATCCCAATGATAGTCTAACTACTAGTTTTTACCCAGGAATTGCGATTGCAGACGATGATTCTTTTGTTGTGGTTTGGGATGGGTTTGGCTCTGATTACGGTGGCAATGATCATGACATCTATGGGCAATGTTTTGATTCTTCTTTTAAAGCCATTAATGTGAATTTCTCGATAACCAATTCCTCTTCTATTTTCAGAATTAATTATGTTTATTTAGGTTATCAAAATAACCCTAGTGTCGCTATGAATACTAGAGGAAACTTCGTTGTGGTTTGGTCTTCCAATTATCAAGGAGATGGAATGGGGACCGTAATGAATCCTACTATTTCAGGACAAATTTTTGGACCTAATTGCACCAAAATTGGCACTGAATTTATTATTACCGAGACTCCACAGAAAACCTATGTTTCAATTAGCGTTGATCTGACAAACTCTGGGGATTTCATTGTAACATGGTGGTACAATGGAAGCACAGATCAAAGTTGGGGCAGACGATACCATTCTTCAGGCAACCCTTTAAGTGACATCTTTAATATTTTCACTAACAGCAAATGGCCCATTATAAAGTTTCTCGATAATAATCGTTATGTGCTTTCGTGCACAGTTTGGAACCTAGATGGTTATTTTAATGGGATCTTCAATCAGATTTTTAATGAAGATGGGAGTCAAATGTCTTTGGAAAGCCAAGTCAATACGTATTTCCTGCACGACCAAACAGAGTCACAGATTGGCCTACTTTCAGATCAGAGTTATTTCACTGTTTGGCAAAGTGACGGTCCTAATGGGGATGGTACCTCCATTAGAGGACAATATTTTAACTCTATTGGATTGAAAATAGGCACTGAATTCGGGATAAATACACAAGTCACTGGAGGTCTTGTTTTACCAGCGATTGCAGTTTCAGCCGGAGATAATGTGCTTGTGGCCTGGAACTCAGAGTATAACGCCATAGAAGCTCAAAGGTTTAGAGTTGTGTCTGGGATTACTCAAGTTTCCCAAGATGCCTCAACTCCAGTGGTAGCCGTGGAAACTGTTAAGTCAGTTACAAATGAGGTAAATTATTTGGATTTCGCGATTTCAGATGATGAGTTCTTCATTTATACTCTAGATGCGAATGGAAATTTGCAAGTTAGTGACCGAAAAAGGGAAAGCGATAACCTTTACCCAAACATTACTTATTCCAACTTCACAAATGGACAGATTTGTTGTATGACTAAATATCAAAACTTTCTCTATATCGCCAACATGGGGTCTTCATTGTTTGTTTTAAAAATTAATGAGGAAAATTCATGGATAGTCACCTTGGAAAATATTATTGGAATAACTAACAAAACGCAAAGTCTTTTCATTGATTCCAATTCCTCAAGCTCTAATCCCAAATTATATATTTTAAATTCAAACACTGGCTTACAAAGCTATAATCTATCCAATGTGAGTGCCCCACAACCGATAGAAATCATTTCAAATTTTACTGATATCAATAGTTTTCAGGGGTTCAATGATAATTATGTAATTCTTCGTGAAAATTCCGATATTATGATTATACAGAATTTTGTTAATAATACCAGTTATTTTATTAATTTGGGAGCTTTTGGTTATTCGTTGGATATTACAAAAGATGGACAATTTGCTTTCATTGGAACCTCTGCAGGATTATTTGTTTTTGACTTTGATTCCAGATTTATTATATCATCAATAAATATGCAATCTATTTTCAACATTAGATTCTCTGACGATGGCACTCTTTTGTCAATCTGCAGTGAGGAATTCCATTTGTTGTATGATACTCATGATATTCAAAATCTCCTTTTGATAAAAAACACAACATTCACTTCGATTTTGCTCATTTCCCAAATCACCAAAGAAAACAACAATATAATTTTGTTGTCTGATCAGCTCTATTTATTAAAGATTTTAACACCCGAGTTTGAAAATATCTATCCCAGTCTCACTCAATTAGGGATGCTCAGTATCAATCAAAATTCTACCAATTCAATTGCGATTTCTGATGATGAAAAAACTGCCTTCATCTCAGATTATTTCAATACAATATATTTGGTGGATATCAGTGATCTGAATAGTAGCTCGTTTAGCATTATTAAAAAGATATCAGGATTCATTAATGTAAGACATGTGATCTTTGAGGAGGGATTTCTATTCATGATTGATTCATCATCACTCTCACAATGGCAAATTAAAGATCAAGAATCAATCAAGATTAATTCATATCCTATTAATGATCCCATTGATTTTATTTTATCGAACGATGGAACTACTTTTTATCTTGTAAATGGCTCACATATTTATAACATTGACAAAAATACTTTTAAAAAAATCAATACAGTTGATTTGTCATTTTCCAACAAAGGAAGTCCTTCAAGGTTGAACTTAAGCCCTAACGACCGTTTTTTGGCTTTGGCGTGTGGCTCAGATGGTTTCATGGTTTTCGATCTACAGAACGATCAAACCCATGTCATTTATACAGGGGTTGATATGTACGATCTTGAGTTTGTTGAATTTTCCAATCCATATAGTCTTCTGCTCATGATTGTTGGAGGAAATGGATTAAAAATTTACGAATTGATTGAAAATAACTCAAACAATGATTTTGTTCTCAATTTAATTAGTGATACATTCATTGCTCAGAACAGTCGAGCATTGAAAAGTTTTCAAGGGAACTATCTGGTGGTTCAAAGTCAACAAATCGTCACATTGATTCTGATAAGCAATCCCAGTAGTCCCATTAGTTTGGAATTTACGACTTGCTTTTACCAGAATTTGGGCTATCGTTTCTCTTTCGACAAACAGAACAACTACCTTATTTTGCCTTCAATGGAAGTCATAGGTTTATATATGGGAAACACCCATGTTTATCCCTTTGTTAAAATGTCTATGTTTAACAATAAAAAAATTTTTGAAATAAGCTTAGGTGCCCTATCTTTAGTGAGTGGGAATAGCATTGATGGATTTTATAAAATGTTAGAAATTGATATTCAACCCAATATCCCCACTTGGGTAACAACGGATATCCAAAAACAAACCATAGATTTATTCCCTTCTCAACTTGATGACTTAAACACCTTCACCAAATTAGTTATTGTAGTTTATTTGTCAAGGCAAATTGATCCCCGATTATTTTATCCGGATGAGATGAACACATTGAAAGCATTAGGTTTTATAGATGTGCAAAATTACCCTACAACAAGATTTGATTCAGACTCAGAATCCTTAACAAATAACCAAAAAAATACAATAGGTCAACATTTCTTCAAGCAAAACCTCGTCTTTCCCCTGAATTCTTTCTTGGATTTAGACCAACCTCCTGAAATATCTATCAATATATCCTCTCAATTCGCCTCATTCTATCCAAACTTCTCAATTGTAGTTGGAAAAAAATTTGATTTTACTTTTAGTGATTCATCATTAGTTGATCCTGATCTGGATTTAATTGTTTATAGTGCTGTGATTGAAGGGACCAGAGAATCATGGATAACCTTTGATTCGGGATCCAGGAGGTCAACCGGAACTCCAACTCCAGCGGAAAAGAACTCCAATATTTTTATCACAATAATAGGCAGTGATGGTTATAAATTCACTCAAGATACCTTAAATTTCACAGTGATTAAAATCCCTCCGAACCTTAAAATGGACCAAACGAAGAATCTTAGTTCTGTCTTTAATGTAATGGGAGAAATTTACTACTCGTTTCCCTTGGAGATTGTGGATGTGGATGGAGATCCTCTCACTTATGATGTCAAACTCTTTGATTTTGACACAAATGAAACAATTTCTCTGCCTGATTTCATGAGTTTCGATGTCCAACGATTGGAAATAGTTGCAACTCTTGATTATACCAAAGGCGATGTCCCGAAAGTAAACAACCAA
>Ga0302186_10003066_pt1 | contig 12467 bp, 16 predicted proteins | sample II_Bog_E1_2_FD_198782 | JGI IMG/M metagenome (GOLD analysis project Ga0302186, IMG submission 198782) | Peat permafrost microbial communities from Stordalen Mire near Abisko, Sweden - II_Bog_E1_1 | ecosystem: Environmental > Terrestrial > Soil > Wetlands > Peat | place: Sweden: Abisko... | reverse complement strand
ATTATAATTCCTTCTGGCTCTGGCGGTGTTGAAGTAGCTACATTAGCAACTGTTAATGCTGATGTAGGTACTTTTACAAATGTAACTATGACAGTTAATGGAAAGGGTTTAATTACAGCAATATCTAGTGGAAATGCTTCTCCCAGTATTGTTGCTCATGTTTCTTTGATTGGACAAAATACAGATCTTGGCCCGATAACTCTTTTCACACCTGCAGCAACAGGAGTATATCGAGCATCTGTTTATTTAGCAACTACTACAGCCGATGTAACAGCTGGGACGGTAACAGCAAATATTGAATGGACTGATGATTCTCAAGTAGAAACAGCTTCTACTTCTGCATTAAGTCTAGCTGCATTAGGTTTCACTAGTTCAACATTTGTTATTGAATCGACTTCAGGAAATCCAATTGTTTATTCTACAACAAATACTGGATTTTTTAATCTTGCATTTTATTCAATTTATATTGTAATTGAAAAGTTATCATAATAGGTAAATAATTATGGCATTTTACGGATCGGGCATCCTGTATGGATCGGGAAGTTTTTACATTGGGGCAACCACAACGGCTGCCCAGGGTGTTCCTATAGACTTAAGATTCTATAGAACGAGCCAGGATGGAGTGTATACTTTTTGGTTTGGCTTTGATCCTGCATTTATTACTCCTGCATTAGCTTCTGCAAACTTTGATTTACAATTGGATACGGTTTCAACATTTAATTCTTCAAACTTAGTTACTTTTAATTCATCTGGACTGTATGGTTTTCCTGCACCAATTACCTTTCAAAATGGTAATGTGCGAAAAGGGCTTACAGTTCCTGTTGCAGCTCGTATTAATGCTACTGTGCAAACTTGGTATGCAAGAGTTAGAACACATACGGGTTCTTTTATATCTGATTGGTCAACTACATTAACTTGGACTATTCCTCAATCAGTACAGCAATCAGAAGCAGAAGCTTTGATGGAATCTCTTCCTGATTATCATGTTTACGGGAAGGGGGATCTTCTAAAGCCTGTATCTCAACGTAATACTAATCTTTGGGTTATTGAAAACATGTATGGCAATCAATTAGATCAAGTTTATTATGCTAATTTTCTTACCCAGACAGATAACTATGTTGATATGTGTGTAGATGAGAATTTAGCTGCCAATTTTGGTGTAATGTTTAATTTCTCTAAGCCAAATAGTATGCAGTATGTAGACTATCGCTGGATTTTGATGAATTTATATTTGGCTTCTTTAGTTGGTGGAACGAATGAAGCTATTATTCTAACAGTGCAAGCATTTACTGGTGTGCCACCAACTATTACAAATATACGAGATTTAAATAATTTCGTTCTCACTACAACTCAAGATGGGCCAATAACACAAACACTTAATACTACAACAATTACTACAGTGACAGATGGGACTCATTTAGTGGTAGGAAGTACCCTTGGTTGGGTTCCTGGGTCAGCTTTAGATACAACAGCTTCTATTCCATTTACTGTTACAGATATTGAGGATAGCACTCATCTAATTGTTTCTTCTACTGTAGGTATGAATCCTGGTGATACCATTAAGGAATCTGTATTTTATACTTCTTCTCCTTTTATTGATAGTACTTTGGTTGTAGAAGATATTACCCCAAGTGCTTCACCTTCTCTTCTTGGTACAGCAGCTACATTTGCTGTATTAGGTGATACAGCAGTAACAAATACAGGAAATACTATTTTAACAGGAGACTTAGGCAATGTGGCTGTCTCTTCAATCACTGGTTTTCCTCCAGGTACATTTTCTGGTATACTACATAGTGGAGATTCCGCTGCAGCTCAAGCTCATGCTGATGCAACAGCAGCAGCTACAGCACTATCAGCACTCACTCCTTTTACGGATATTTCATCAACAGATCTAGGTGGAGCAATCCTTACACCAGGTAACTATCATGCTTCATCAACAGGAACATGGTCAGCTGGTCCATTGACATTAAATGGTGCAGGGCAGTACGTGTTTATATTTGGGACTGGTTTAACAATGCCAGCAAATGCTACTGTAGTTTTAACAGGTGGTGCCACAGCAGATAATGTGTATTTCGTAACTGGTTCAACCTTTACCTTTGGAGCTGATTGTACTGTAAATGGCACTATTTTAGCTGGTACATCTATTACCTTTGCCTCTAATAGTGTATTGAATGGCAGGGCACTTACATATGGTCCTTCTGGAACCACTGTTACGTTCCCCAGTAAAGGTATTGTCATTGTTCCTTCTGGTGGTATCGTGTCAGGTGGCTTAGTTCCCCCTAGTTCATATACAACAAATGGAGCATTGGGGTATTGGACTATGCTTGTTCCAACAACTGATACATTGCAAGCTATCTTTGATATTGGCAGTCCTATTAAAATATTTGATGCCTTACAAGGAGCTACAGCGTTAGCAGGATTTGTAACATTTACAAATGGTAGTACTGCAATTGTAGGATTTGGAACTTCCTTTCTATCCCAACTGTCTATTGGGAACCAGATTACAGATCCTACTGGAGTTTATCTAGGAACAATAAAGCTCATTGCAGATGGCACTCATGCAACGTTGCTAGAACCTTGGGCAGGACCTTCCGAAGCAGTTACAGTTTATAGATTGCAGTATACCGAGACTCAGTTGCCAATTCCTGTTTTGTGGGATGCTGCTACATTAGCTTCTGGAGTACTTGTGACTATCAACAACCCCGGTGAATTTGCGCTTAATTAAATATTAGGAGAATTATATGGCAGAAATGAAAGATTCAATAAAATTAAAAGGCTCAGTAAGGAAGCAACTCTTTAATGAAGAGGGGATCTGCATATACGATGGTACAGATCATAATCTCGTTGTTACTGTAGGACTTGCTGCCCTAGCAACTTATTTGGCTAGTGGTACTCCTCCCTTTATGTCTTGGATGGGACTTGGGACAGGGACTGCTACTCCTGTTGCTGGAAATACAGCTTTGCAGATACCTCTCCCAACTTATGTTCAAGGTGTATTATCTAGTCCATCTGCTGCAGTATGGCAGAATGTTACTACATTTCCAGCAGGTACAGATACAAATACAGCTATTACTGAAGCTGGATTATTTAGTACAGGGGCTCCTGGAACTATGTTTGCACGTCAAGTATTTTCACCCATTAATAAGGGATCAGGAAATGCACTTGTTGTTACATGGCAGATAACGATTAGCTAAAAAGGAATTCACAAGGACTATATGTATAATTCCATTGCCCTGACAAACTCTTCATTATTAGAAAATAGCAATGCAATACTGGCTGATGCTCCGTCAGCGTTAACAGTAAGTTTATGGATTAAAACTACGACTGTAGCGGATGGTTATATTGCGTCTAAGACGAACTATGGAGATCCTAACGGATGGGTTTTTGTTTACCTTCCAGGATCTTCTACTGTAATCTTTGAGATGCAGAATCTTACTGGCAGCAATAGTTTCTCTTCATCATTTAATGATGGAAACTGGCATAATTTAGTGGTATCTTATGATGGATCAGTAGGGACATCCCTTTATCTGGATGGGGTGGCTCAGACGCAGGTAGCATCTCAACCCCTTGGGACGACAGGAAGCACATCTGCAGTGTTTACCATAGGGGCATATTCGCGGAGTACTCTTCTTGGGCAATATTTCGATATACGATTATACAGCTATGCTGTATCCCCTGCACAGGCAGTTACTTTGTCTATGGGAGGAGATATAGGGCCAACATTATTAGCTGAGTGGCCTGTGACTGAAACTTCTGGAGTATCTTTTTCAGATAGTACTGGTAATGGTAACACCTTAACTTCTATTGGGGCTGTAACCTTTAGCTCCACTGATATCCCGGCACAATTTTTTTCTGGCATTCACAATGCTGACTTTGAGAATTGGAATTTTGGAACAACCTTTTCGAATCCTGCTAGTGGCACACAATTAGCTGATTATTGGTATATTGATACAGTCTTTGGTGGAGATACTATAACTAGAGAATCTACAATTGTCCAACATGGTACATACTCATTAAAATGGCAAACTCCCAATGATAGTGGAGAGATTTATCAAACAATCTATGTTTCAAATTTGGCAGGGCAGATCATTACGCTTAGTGGTTATGTATACACAAATACAGGTTATTTTACTATAAATATTTACGATGGGACTACACTCTATCAAAGTGCTCCTTCTTCAGGCTCTGGAAATTGGGAAAAATTATCTGTATCTTATACTGTTCCAGTTTCTCCAGTTCCTTTGACTATTTCGGTATCTAAAAATGTAGGTGGTGCTACCCCACTAGTTTATATTGATAATTTTACATTAGTGAATTCCTCTATTCTTACATTAGGTTTAAGTGATTCTCTTTCTGTTAGTGATGCACCGATAGTTCCGTCTTATACAATTACTAAGAGTTTATCAGATAGTATAGCTGTTTCAGATTCAGCTCCAGGTTCTTTTTCAGCACAAAGTGATTATTTAGCACCAGTTACAATTCCTGTTGTGGAACAATTGGTTAAACAACTAGCCCCGGCCACAACGAAACTATATTTTAAAATAGAAGAGTAAAGGAGAAGTATATGTCATCAGTGATCTTCAGTAATGCTCAAAGAATAATCTCTGCTATCTTTCAGTGGCTACAGACTAGTGGCCAAGCAAAAGCTAATAATCTTATTCTGGATACGTTTAGTCCTGGTATTGATAATGCCACGACTGCCGGAGAGGGATTTTTAGTTGTGCCTGGAAATAACAATACTAGCTTAACTCCTACTGTGAATGTAACTTTAGGTGGAATTGCTTACGATGCCGCAGGAAATAGAATATATATTTCTTCTACAGACACTGCTCTTTATAATCCTGCCAATATTATAGAGACAACCAATGATGGTATTGGAAATTTCATTAGTACTCCCCAAAGTACAGGTTGTGCAAATATTTTATTGACTCAATTTTCACAAAATTATCTCTGGATAGACTATCTTGCAACTATTGATACAACTGCTTTTACTACAAATGAAATTACCAATGCTAAAATTTTCTATAAGCAGACAGATGGCTATAGCATTACAGTAACTCAAATAAATGTTCCTCCAGATGCTAACTCTATTTTCTTAGCTTCCATTAATATGACTGGTGGTGGAGCAGTTGCTTCTTCCAACATTTCACAGGTTGGGAGAAGTTATATGAGTATTGATCCTAAAATGGTCCCCATAACCACTCCATTTAACAATGGGTCAAATCGTACACCTTCGTATAATCAAAATACAATTTACACACTTGATGCACATATTAAATCGATTGGAACGGGAACAGGAATCAGTCCTACCAATCCCCATAATATGTCGCTTGCTGATCTAGGTGTAACTGCATTAGACACTGTAAATGGTCGTAGCCAAATTACAGATGATAATGTTATTATTGCTGGTACAGCCGTCAATTCGTACCCTTCTACATCTGCTATGGCTCTTAGTATTAATATTGTAGATCCAGGAAGTGACTCACTCAATGTTTATGCAATGCTCTCCACTGAGTTTGTTATTGTTAATGGGACTGCCTATAGTACGAGTCAGATTTTTGGAGTTGTACCAGCCAATGCAACAATATTTTTTCCAGCAGTGTCTGGGTTTTACTATGTTTATTGGGATTCTGTTTCAATGGTGTTTGGAGTAACAACAACTAATATCTCATCAGATGCTACAAAACTTTTGCTTGCCACTGTCACCTATACTGTTAGTTATACTCCTGGTTACAATCATCTCTCTGGTTTAACTGATCTTAGAATAATTGGAAATAGCACAACGTATGCAGCACAGCGTTGGACTACAGCAGCTAGACCTTCAAATCCATACCCAGGAGAATTTGGTTTTAATATTACTCTTGGAACATTGGAATATTGGAATGGTAGTAGTTGGATTCAACCCCTCACACCATCCACTCTTCCATCGGCCCTTCCTGTTGATAATACTACAATTGATTTGAATGGAAGTAATCAGTTAGAAGTAAAAGCAGGTGGTATTGGCACAACTCAACTTGCTGCAAATGCTGTTACTGTTAGAGCATCTGTTGGGGCTAGTAGTTCACTTATCCTTCCTAACAATGCCGATACAACATTAATAAGTTTCCCTATTGTGACAACAGCTACATCAGATTTGTATATGGATTTTTATACAAATTATGCATCTAATGCTGCTTCAAATACTAGTTTGTTTACAATGTATGTTGATGGGTCAGCTGTTGAAAGTATTACGTTGGCCGATTACAATACTGGAGGAGCAGAAGAGCTCGTTTCATATGCCTTTCATACTTTAGTTTTTGGGGTGGCAGCAGGTTCTCATACGGTTAATGTCCATTTTAATGGAGTGGGGCATCCAGCTGGCTTAGCAGAAGTTAGAAATCGTCGTCTTACTGCTATAGCATATATGAGATAATTTATAGAAATTATTTAAGGAGAATTTATGAAAAAGAACTATGGATGGCATAGAGATCTCCCTGATTTTCGTGATCTATCGTACAAGGCTGTTCATAGATATAGTATTCAGGATCTCCCTACTTCGGTGGATCTCAGGCCTAAAATGTCTCCAGTAGAGAACCAACAAAACTTGGGAAGTTGCACATCGTTTGCATTAGCAGGTGCTCTTGAATTTCTTGAGGAGCAATCCCTCATAACTAAAACTGCTTCTCCAGAAATTCTTACTCCTAATTCTTATGTTTCTTTCTCACATCTTTTCATCTATTATAATGAACGTGATGCCGAGGGTGATCCAAATGAAGATGGTGGAGGACAATTACGAGATGGCATTAAAACTTTAGCTACTCTAGGATGCTGCAGTGAAGCGATTTGGCCATATAATGAATCTCAAGTATTTGTGAAACCTTCAGAAGCTGCCTATCAACAAGCTCTCAGTCATAAAATTACTTCTTATCAAAGTCTTTCCTCAATCTCTGATATGAAGCACTCGTTGTCTGAAGGTTTTCCCTTTGTATTTGGATTTACAGTCTATGATTCATTCGAGTCAGAGGAGACAGCTCAAACGGGTATTCTAAAGATGCCTGGTTGGAATGAGGGTTGTGTTGGTGGCCATGCAGTTTGCTGTGTTGGATATAATGATGCAGAGCAGATGTTCATTGTTCGTAATTCATGGGGGTCAGGTTGGGGATTGCAGGGATACTTTAAGATGCCCTTTCTATACATGAGTAATCCTAATTTGGCAAGTGACTATTGGACAATACGACGATGAACTTGCAAGATATTTTAAATTATATCCTAAGTTTTTTCAATTCAGTGGGTACTCCTTCTCCTGTCCCTTCTCCTGTTGAGCCTAAGTTTGATGGTACTCAGCTAGATCTGGTACGCAATACTTATTCTCAATTTTCTACACAAGGGAATTTTTCTATTAATAGTTCTTGGGAATGTTTCACGATAGAATGTCCGAAAGAATCTTATGAAGGTTCTCATGTATGTATTCCATGTGGAACTTACGAAGTCGAACTTGTTGATAGCCCTAAGCATGGCCCTAATACGCCACAGTTAGAAGAAGTCCCTGGAAGGTCACTGATTCAAATCCATTCCAGCAATTGGGCCATTAATCCCGAAACAAAAAAAGTTTTTCTTTTAGGCTGCATAGCTCCAGGAACATCTAAAGATCCTAATGTTGTATATAATTCCAAAGTTGCAATGACCGCTATTATGCAAAAAGTAGACTGGACAAAAAAAGTTAGAATTACAATAACCGAAGTATGAAATAGCCATTGCAAAATAGATATAAATATGATATACTTAGAGTATGAAAAAAATTGATATAACAGGGCAAAGATTTAATAGAATTGTAGTCATTAAAGAATCCACCATAAAACTTTATGGAAGATCTACTTGGGAATGCTTGTGCGATTGTGGAACTAAATTTTTGTGCACTTCTGATAATTTAAGAAGGGGTAAGCAGCAATCATGTAATTGTCTAAGAGATGAATTAAATTTAAAACGAAGCATAACACATGGATTTGATTCTCCAAAAGATAAGAATAAGCAGAGATTTTATAATATTTTTAAAGGAGTTCTCAGTAGATGTTTTAATCCCCATAGAAAAGCCTATCCCAATTATGGCGGTAGAGGTGTAACTGTGGGAGAAAGATGGCTAGGAGAGCATGGTTTTGAAAATTTTGTTATTGATATGTATGAAAGTTACTTAGCCCATGTTAAATTACATGGGGTTAAAAATACGACTATAGATAGATTTCCAAATAAAGATGGCAACTATGAACTTGGAAATTGCCGTTGGGCAGATTGGCCAAAGCAACAACGTAATAGACGAAATTCTTCAAATGTAGAAGACTATGAGGAACATAAAAAATGGCAAATAAGATTAGAGCAGGTAATTGTGGCTGCTATGAAAGAGGAGAGAAAAACTTCTAAGTATGAAAAATATTTTGGTTGCACCCTACCTGAATTTAGACAATATATAGAATCCCTTTGGGAACCTTGGATGAACTGGGATAATTATGGCCGTGGAGGAGGTAAATGGGTTGTTGATCATAAAAAGCAATGTCGTGAATTTGATTTAGCTAAAGAAGATGATAGATATTTATGTTTTAATTATAAAAATTTAAGACCTTATAGTGATAAAAAGAATACCGAAGAACAATATAGAATTACCGTCACCAAATAAATCTTACCCAATTAATTTCCCCCTTGACAAAAATCCTGCCTTCTGTTATACTCCCCCTATGGAAGAATTACGTTGCACTGGATGCTTCAATCTCCTCTACCAAAATGGCTCAGTTATAGATAGTGATATTGGCCCCCTAGTTGTGTGTGATATCTGCAGGGCTCTTTATTACCTACAGGTGACTCCTGCTACTGAAGAGTGTGTCCCCATAGCTGTTATTGTGCCTACTAATTTTTCTCCTGAAGATGAATATGATGTGATTCGTTCTGCAATTACTCGTGTCTCCCTTTCAGATTATCTGCTATCTCAGATACCACCTTGCACTGAGGAAGAGCAAGAAAAGGAAGAGGAGGAACGAATTATAAATCCACATTTTGAGGATGAGGATGAAGAAGAAGAAGTTCCTTTAAAAGATATAATTGAATCCTCTGTTACACCAACAGATTTCTTGGAGAAACTAAAATTCTATGAATGAAAAATGTGACGGATGCTTAGAAAATTCAAATCATAAATTTGCTGATTGCATTTTAGATACTTGTGGCTGCTCTTGTGTGGAACAGCTTAAGCAAATGCCAGCAAACACTCTAGAGGATGAGGTGAGTGGATCTCTTCCAAGTTATCTAGTTATAAAAAATGATGCCATTAAAGATATTTTAAGTTTAGGTGTTGATGCTGCTATTTTGGAGTTTAATAGAATTAGAAAAGATGAATGGTTGACAAAAAAGAAAGATAAGAGATTTCGGAAGAATAAATGATCACGATTAAGTCTGAAGAACAAATAGAGCAAATTAGAAAGGCAGGACGGATAGCGGCTGATACCTTATCCCTTCTGTCTTCTTTTATTGTACCAGGAAAAACAGGTCTTGAAATTGATAAATTGACCGAAGAGTACATTAGAAGTATGGGAGGTATCCCGTCAACTAAAGGATATGGGGGATTTCCCTATTCCCTTTGCTATGCTCGGAACAGTTCTGGGGTCCATTGTTTTCCTGATAAAGAACCTATTCAAGAGGGTGATTTGATCAAATTGGATTTAACCGTTTCATATAATGGCTGGAATGCAGATACGGCTTTGAGCCTAATTGTGCCTCCAGCCAGAAAAGAGGATGTGAGTCTTTGCTACAATACCTATAAAGCGTTGCAGGATGGCATTTTACAGGCTAAAGTGGGTAACAGGGTGACAGACATCTCAAAAGCGGTATTTGACGCTAGAAATGGCTGTGGGGTAGTGAAAATTTTCACTGGCCACGGCATAGGTAGAGATATTCATGAAGGACCAACTATTCCTAATTATGTTGCACCAGGGAAAGATGCCTTATTAGTTGAGAATATGGTTATTTGCATTGAGCCCATATTCACAAGTGGAACTGGGGAAGTTTATTATAATAAAAATGAATGGCCCACTTTTACTTTAGATTATAGTCATCTCGCTCACTTTGAACACACGATCCTTATTGGGTCTAATGGTCCAGAAATTCTTACTCTCCGAAAAGATGAACCCCTTCCAAAATAACCCTTGACAGATTGTTATTTACCTGCTATACTAAATGTATGAAAGATTCTAGAGGTCCATTTCGTAAAGTATTAAAAATTGAATCTGCTTGGGATACCCATGCAGCTTGGACTTTGGTTCATTTTGAATGTGGTCATGTTGGTCAGTTAAATCCAATTTATAATTATAGTAAAGAAATTGAACTACATTGTTTTCAATGTGGACAGGAGGATAAATAACCTTTTAAAAGTATAATAAAATGGTGTATATGTGAACGACCATTGATTATTTTTAAAAGGAGATTATTTAAATGAAAAATAAGCGTAAGCCTGGAGGACAACCAAAGCAGATTTGTAAACATGGACATAACAAAGATATTACAGGTAGAACTGCAGATGGAGCATGTAAATTATGTAAAGCTGGATTAGACAAAGCTCGTAGAGATCGAGTTAGAAATGGAGAGCAAATAGTAGTTCCTAAAAGTCAATTTTGTAAAAGAGGACATGATACTTTTATAACTGGACGATATAATAATGGTGGGTGTATCGCCTGTCGCAAGCAAACTTTTCTTGAATCATATGTTCCAAGTCCAGTAGTTAAAAAAGAATTTTGTCTGAATGGGCATGAAATTGCTGTAGTTGGTAGAACTGATAGCAATAACTGTAAAGCCTGTAAAATTGATTATGATGAACAATATCATAAGAAAGAGGAAGTCCGAGAAAGAGTAAATAAACGTTATAAGGAACGAAGAGAAACGGATCTTCAATATAAATTAACCGTATATTTAAGATCTAGACTAAATAGTGCAATAAGAGATAATGCAAAAGTTGGTTCTTCCATAAAAGATCTTGGTTGTTCCATTGATTTTCTAAAAGATTATATTGCTGCTAAATTTCACGATGGTATGACATGGGATAATTGGGGTGACGTTTGGGAACTTGACCATATTGCTCCTTTATGGAAGTTCGATTTAACAGATAGAGAACAATTTCTCAATGCTTGCAATTACACTAATTTACAACCTTTAACTATTGTGGATCATTTACAAAAAACGATTCAAGATATAAAAGGTTGTAAAAAGAAGAAAAATAAGTCTTGACATTGTTAGCTACTTGGGTTATACTTAAATTGTAGAAAATGAAACTAAGGGAGATTTCAATGACTAGAGAATTTCTGAAGTGTACATTCTGTGAAAGGCCCCTCTCGGTTAATGTTGAATCACGAGAAGAGCTTGGGTTTATTTTGAAACAAGCTTGTCCTCTTTGTGGGGAACTCGCTCTTCATTATATGGGTCAGGTTCGTCAAACAAATCTTGTTAGAGATGTTGTGAAACCTGCTTGCGATTTGAGATGTACAGCAGCTGTTGGCCCAAAGTGCAGCTGCTTGTGCGGGAATGAATTTCATGGAACTCATCGTTTAGTTGTATTTGATAAAGTTGTGGGAAAACTAGAGGTTGTTGAAAAGGATTTATTGAACGGAAATTTGGACTACTTGGCCAGGATTAAGCGCATGGCCCTTGCAAAGAATTCAATTAAGGTTAAAGTAATTACCTTCTTGAATTATCAGTATAGGGTTATTTTGGAAATTGTCTTCAGAAGATTATTGGAAGTATTTGAAGTATAAAGAGATGCTTAAGAAAATAGACAAGATTGAGGATTTGAAGAGTATTCAGAGGAAGATCAATTCTCTTACACACTTGATTCCTACAATCGGAGGAACGCTAGACTATCTGGAAGCTCTTAGTTTGAAGAAAGAACACGAGGCAACAGTATGAGATCTAAAACAGATAAGAAGCTTAAAACTTTAAAAGAATATTGCGCTTATTGTGGAAATGAGGTTTATACCCAAAATGGAAAATGGGTTTACGCATATCCAGAGGATATTTATCAATCACCTGTACATGTTGAATGCTTAGAGAAGGAGGCAGTATGACTGAAATAGATCCAGCAGTTCAGTTAGCTACTGAAGTTCTTTCTTGGTGGGAAGAGCATCAATATGATACTGATACTGATGGTTGTGGAGAAGAATGGAATGTATATGATAAAGAGCCAACTTTTGTAACGTTGGCAAAGAAGATTGTGAAATAGAATGAATAATCTCCTCACTCCTGTAGAACGCAAAGCGTTGATTGATCAATTAGTCGCTCATGATATGCTGGAATTCTTCAAGGTAGCCATTGGAGAAGGAGTTGGTGATACAGGGCAGATCAGGAAGAATATTCGAAAGATTTATAATAAGTGTGATGATGCTAAGCTGCTGAGTATTAAAATATGAGAAAGAAAGGATAATGCATGAAAATTCCTTTTATTTCTAAATGGTTAAAGTCTC
>Ga0302186_10003064_pt1 | contig 12470 bp, 7 predicted proteins | sample II_Bog_E1_2_FD_198782 | JGI IMG/M metagenome (GOLD analysis project Ga0302186, IMG submission 198782) | Peat permafrost microbial communities from Stordalen Mire near Abisko, Sweden - II_Bog_E1_1 | ecosystem: Environmental > Terrestrial > Soil > Wetlands > Peat | place: Sweden: Abisko, Stordalen... | reverse complement strand
ATTTAAAATAAAAATTGTACAAAGCCACAAAAACATTTATAAAGAGAATTTCTTGATTCACCAAGCCCAATGTGCACAAATCCGAAAAATTCAAAAAGAAAAAATTGAAAATTTTCAAAATAATTCTTTGAAGAGAAAGGAGACGCTTCAACAGATTTTTGAAAGAAAGAAATTACAACAACAGAAACTGAGACAGGATATAGAAGGAAAGAAAAAATTAGAGCAACAGCAAAATCTTCGTTTAAAAAAAGGTCAAGTGAATTTTTGTAAAGAAATGTTGCACAATGAAGAATCAAAATTAGATCAACAAGTACAAAAGGAAGTAAAAAGAGATCAGCTCAATAGTTTGAAAAATAGATTTCAAAATGAGGAATCGAAAGAGGAAAAAAAAAACATGGATGTGAGGAATCCGGCTACAGATGATCATGATCACATTTGTGTTTGTCAAATTTGTGGAATTTGGTGTCCCTCTAATTATCTGTTAATGCATCAAAATGTTTGCACAGGCAAGAAATCTCAGGAAGAAATATATATAATCAGTCCCAAATTGGCAACTCCTAATCTCTTCATTGATTTGAGTAACATAGGTGGTGATTCCAGTCAACAAGGTGACAGCCCAACTATACATAGAAACATAGAAATCTTGGAGGAGAGACATCATACTAATTATACTATTGTGAACAATATGAACTTCAACATTACAATCAATTATAATGATCCTGAGTTGACAGCGTCTCCTTCATTGAGAAGGAGGCCTCCTTCTTACTTCATTAAGAATTTTGCTATGGATGATGTTTACAAATTGCCTACAATAGTATATAAGAAAACAAAGAACACAGAAATCTCCGAGAAATGCATTATTTGCCAAGAAGAATTTGTTGACTTCGACCATATCAAATTCTTAACATGTTTCCATAAATACCACCAATATTGCATTGATAAATGGCTGGAGTTGGAAATGTTTTGCCCGTTATGCAAGGAGCCTTTGTGTTTCAAAGACCCCACCGATTTTTAATGTTAAAAAATAAATAATTAAAATAAACTTTAATTTTATTATCTATACATGTTGGAAATAAAGTTTAAAATTACTAATATTTTAATTTCCAATAATTTTATAAAATTCCCAAAAAATTCTTTAATTTTTCAAAAGAAAAATCAATTTTATCCTTTCTTCCCAATTTTTGGAAATATATACGAATTAAAAAAAAAAAAATAGTTTATAAAGAAATTTCTTAATTAATGCATCGTCTCCTTCAAAATTCTCTCGTCCATCTACATTTATTCCCCTTTAACACCTTTTCCACCACCCCTCTTCTCACAACTTTATCCAAATCCGGTCTAAGTCCCACAATCCTTAACACCATTTCCACAGACCCTAAGCTTTTCTCAACTTTTGAGCTAATTTTCTCGAAATTCGACAATATCAACTCTCCTGTCACAAAGATCCAAGCGAATCTTTTCTATACTTTAGCGAAGAAAATGCCTCCTGTTCAAGAAGATCTCAATGGTATTATAGAAAAGTTCTCCAATTACATAATTTCAGGCAAAATCCAAGAAAATAACCATTTGGAGAAGGTTCTTCAGGGGTTAAAAGGAGAAATTGTGAAAACAGGAGGTGTGGATTGGATTGAATTTGAGAGAAAGGCCGGACTTGGTGCGGAATATTCACAGGAGAAGATTTGCCAGAAGATCAAATGGATTTTAAAGCGAAATAAAGAATGTGTGCTTAAAAATAATCTGTGCACTATTTTGAGGAACATTAGAAATGAACTTCCAGGGGCCAATTCACAGATGATTTTCTCATTATTCAATAAAGAATTGAAAGATTTTAAGGGAGAAGATGGATCTAAAACCAAGAATGATGATATTATTGAAAACAAGGAAACTGAAGAAACGAATATTATTGATAATATCAACAAATCCACACATATCTGGGATAAACTTAAAGATCTTAGCACAGCTAGAGACCTAGTTCTAGCCAATAATACCCGTGAGAATTTTGATAAACATTGGTCTTTTACTAAAGGTCGCATTTTTCTGCGTTTTCCTCCAGAACCTAATGGTTTTCTTCATATTGGACATGCGAAGGCCATCCGTGCAAACTTTAATTCAGCAATCCAATTAAATGGAATTTGTAATCTTAGATATGATGATACGAATCCAGAGAAGGAATCTAAGGAATTTATCGAACATATTGAACAAAATATCCGTTGGTTGGGGTATAAACCAGATAATATCACACATGCTTCTGATTATTTCTCTGAGATTTATGCATTTGCCATCCAATTGATCAAATCAGATAAAGCATATGTCTGTGAACAAACCCCCATAGATCTCCAAGCATCTCGAAAAGCCAAATCTCCAAGTCCTTATCGTAATAGACCTATTCTTGAAAGTCTCAAATTATTCGAAGATATGAAAAAAGGATTGTTTTCTGAAGGCACTTATTGTCTCAGATTAAAAATTGACCATCAACATCCAAACCCTACTATGAGAGACCCTGTGGCTTATCGAATCAAGAAACATCCACATCCCAGAACACAAAAAGAATGGAATATCTATCCAACTTATGATTTCACTCATTGTATATCAGATTCTTTAGAAAATATCAGTCATTCCTTATGCACATTGGAATTCGAAATCAGAAGAGATCTTTATTATTGGATTCTCGACGCTTTGGGAATTTTCAAGCCGGTGGTTTGGGAATATTCTCGCTTGAATATTTCCAATACGATTTTAAGTAAGAGGAAATTGGCTGTTTTAGTGAAAAAGAAATTTGTTGAGAATTGGGATGATCCAAGACTTTTGACATTAGAGGGATTGAGAAGAAGAGGATATACACCTAGTTCGATTAATGAATTTTGTGATTTGGTGAATGTCACAAGAAGAGGCAATGAGAATATTATCAATATTCAATTATTAGAATATTGTCTGAGAAAAGATCTGGATGTCCGGGCTGATAGAATCATGAGTGTGTTGGATCCTGTGAGGTTGATTATAGAGGATTTCGATGAAAATTATGAAAGGAATTTGAAGGTGTTAAGACATCCAAAGGATGAGAAACGAGGGTTTAGAGAAATTAAATTGAAAAAACATCTGTTCATTGAGAGAAAAGATGTGAAAATGAATGATGAAAAGGACTTTTATGGCCTGTCGATTGATAAAACGGTTTGTCTCAAATATGCGGGTTTTATAAAATGTTCCAAAATTGAGGTAGATTCCAAAACTGGGGAAATAAACACTGTTTATGCGAAATTTATAGATAATAAAGATTCAAAAATCAAGGGAGTGATTCATTGGATAGCTGAGGATGAGGCTAGAAATTGTGAAGTTCGGCTATTCGAGCATTTATTTAAGATGGATGATCCTTTGAGTCTCGAGGATTTTAGAAAAGGGCTTAATGAAAGGTCTAAATGTGTGATGAAGGGGTGCAAAGTGCATAAGGAGTTCACAGGCAGGGAAAATTCGCATTATCAATTCGAGAGAATTGGATATTTTGTCTTAGATAAAGACACATTAGGCACAAATTTTGTGTTTAATATGGCAGTGGGATTAAGAGAGAAAAATAAGAAAATTGGAAGCTGTTTGTAGAAAGAGAAATTATTTAAAATTTATAAAAGAAACTAAGAAAATTTCTTTGAAAAAACCTATAATTTTAAAGATTCATAAATATATTCCGACTCCTAATCAAATAATTTCAATAAATTTTTAAATAAAATCAATAACTAATTCCAAATGAAGCTTCATCTCATCTATTCATTCCTGCTTATTTTCCTTCTAACCTCGCAGATTGCCGCTTATTCGGATGATGGAGACACTACGCAATCTACTACGCAAGACTCTGGAAATCCCTATGCCAACGATAAAAAAGTCAAACATTCACTCTTTCTCGATAAAAACCTTTGGAATCGTGTGAGTGGTGGAGAACAAGGAGTTCCAATGAAAAACCTGTAGATTATTATGAAAAAACAATAGATAATAACATTTTTTTTATATTAAAGGACTGCTGATCAGAAGAATTTCGATAATCCAGAATCCCTAACTGCCTATAAAATTGCGAAATATTATCGGAACATATTTGATTTTCTCGATGAGGATGTTGATGGTAGATAAATTTTCTTATTTTTCCTCTTTAATTTTTCATTGGATTTGTTCGTTTTGATAGATCTTTTAACTCAAGCGGACATTGAGCGAGTATATAAGACTTATAATTGGCCGATGCCCAATGATGTGAGCATTGAAGATTATGTCAAACTTAAATTCAAGTTATTCGATTCAAGACATGAAGGTCATTTAGATTTCATCCAATTTTGTCATTTCATGGAGGATGTCTGGAGATTCGCAGAATATGACCGTCAAAAAGTTAATTCCGATTAAAAAATATGGCTTTTCTCTTAAATTTCTTAAAACAGAATGCCATTTCAGCTCTGAGACAAGCCATCAATGTGTTTGATAGACTTTTTGAATATTTGGATAATGATAGAGATGGTTTCGTCGATAAGAGGAATGTGAAGTTTGGAGTGTCTTTCGTCACCAACAAAAATATCGATTCTGATGATGTGGATAGGGCATTTGACACTTATGATTCTGATAAGGATGGGAAGATGAATAAAAAGGAATTTATTCTCGCAAGCATGAATGATGGCTTTTTGAAAAGCGTCCAAAATCCCACCATTACAACATCCTTTTTTACGTAAGTGAAGAAATGGTTTAATAATTAGAGAGGAAATTCGATAATATTTATGAGAAAAAATTGGAAATTTGATTTTTTTAAAGAAATTAATTTTTTGAGAAAAATTATTAAAAATATTAATTGGGAAAAAAAAAGCTTTCAGATTAAAAAGAGAATTGGAAAATTAAGGATTTCCATTTTATTTCTATAGAATATAAATTTCAAAGTCCAACTAAATTTTATTCTAAAACCCCCCCTGCTTTTTTCCTATTGGTCAACATTATAATGCTTCATCTTTCTATCTTAGTCCGTTTCCTCTAATATAAATTCGTTAAAATTTGTCCCAAATATTATAATTATTATAATTTCCAATGTTCTCCTACATCCCTATTTTTTTAGTCCTTTTCCCTTTAATCTCTCCAGTAGAGATCTACATCAACCCTTCGAACCCTTGCACCTACAATTGTGGTTCTTCATCCAACCCCTTTCCATCCTTAACAGCGGCCTTCTTTGCCCTTGATGGTCTTTTGGAATCAAATTCCATTATGATCTCCCAATATCCAGATCTTTCCATGACATATAATTCATCCACCTGCGAATTCATCCTTGCGTCTGGAGAAACCCATTATTTCAACTATACCGAAATGCAGGAGTTAAGTCCATGCGATGATTCAGCACAGATCTGTCTCTATAGATTCCTGCTTCATTGGAATGGACCTGCTTATGAAACATTGATTATCTCATCTCCGAATTTGACAAATCTGATCTTTATGACACATAGTGCTATGATTTATGCTAATATCACTGCTAACCTAAATTTCGAAAACATCAGTTTCTATGGAGATTGTCAATGGGTTAGTTGTTTCCAAAGCGATTCAGGCTTGTTCAATGGTATTCCATATAGCTTCATTGTGGGGTATTATCCATGGACTACTCAAGAGAATCAGTCATCCAATGTCTATTTAGTAAACTGCACGATTGAAAATTTTTTCACTAACCAAGAAACGAAGAGATATACACATTTTATTGGTTTCGATCAAGATATGTCGTCATATCCAAGTTATTATAAACCGTTTATTTTGGTGAATTTTATTTTTGTCACGAATGTCACTATCAGAAATTCTTCATTGTTGGGGTCCTTGTTTGCAGTTCAGAGTGGTAATTTCTACTTGACCAATTCACTCGTTTGGGGGATACCGAATTTATTCACCATCTCATTATTCAACAGTTCATTCGACAGTCCGAACCCGAACTCGATCCCTTCCTTGTACAGTTGTGTGGTAATGCAAAATACGGTCTTTTATTATACAGATTGCGTCGTGGAAACTGCCAATTATACAAATATTTATTTATATCAGATAGAGTTTCTGAATAGAACCACATGGAATGGGGGGGTGGTGTTTAATCTTGATGGCTGGAACAATAATATGGAAATTTATCAAACAATCGTTAATCAGAGTACTTTCGGAAGCTTCCTGAATTGTAATTCATCTTATCTATATATGTGGAACGTGACCTTTTCCAACATTTTTGTTTCTGGCATTCTTATGATGTTTTCATTAAATAATCAAATTTATATACAAAATTGCCTTTTTGCATTCATAGAATTTGCTAGCTACTCCTACTACATTGGAACTCTACTTTTTCAATTTGACTCAGGAAATTATTTGAGTAGTTCTTTTAATCTCTTCTTGAATTTGAATGGATTTTCCTCACTTTATTCACTGACTAACACTGGAAATTTTCTGAACTTTTCTGGTGATATGTTTGAAAATTTAACTGTTTCACCTTCACCTTGGGAATTTCCGGGGTTTTTGATAACAAGTATATATCAAAATCAAATAAGCTTTAATTCCTCAAATCTGATTGGTGTAGCTCCAACATACACATATCAAGGTTCCTATTATGCAATTTTCTATTGCTTTGACTATTGCACTTTAAACATCAATAATGTCAGCATTATTTTGGATTCTTTATTGATCAACAGTTGTTCTGTAGTCTATCTCACTGGCACTTCAAATAATTTGAATATTAATCAACTATCTGTCAGTTCGAGAAATCCATTCACTACACTTCCAGCATATTCCATTGTTAATAATAGTGGACTTCATTATGATTTAGAAGCGAATAATAATTCTGTCCAACTATTTAATCTTAGTGGTTATTTTGTGGGTTCAGACAACTTTCTTTACAATTGCAATGTCGGTTGTCAAACTTGCAACAACAATGTTTCAAATTGTTCCGCTTGTTTCTCTGAATATTATTATATCAAAGATGGTTCATGCCAACCATTCTCCATCTGTGGATCTGGTAACTATTATGATTCATTGTCTGGTAATTGCTCGTCTTGTTCTTATGATTGTCAGTATTGCACAAATGATAATAGTTGTTCTAGTTGTAATCCATATTATTTCTTGGATGGTAGCAAATGTTCATATATTTCTAATTGTGAACAACTAAATGATGATTTGAGTGAATGCAGCTTGTGTTGGCAAGGCTTTTATCTCGATAATCTTTCCACCTGTGCTTCTTGCAACACATCTATTATTGGTTGCAATAATTGTTCTAATGATGGATCAAATTGCTATTGTTCTGATGGTTATTATATCAATGATTCAACTTGTGTTTCTTGTGAAGAAAGTTTCAGTAATTGTGAATCTTGTTCCAATGGAAGTCAATGTGACGTTTGTGATAATGGATATTTCGAGATAAATGGCACTTGCGAGAGCTGCCAGGATCAGTTCTCTAATTGTCAAAGTTGCAATCCAGATAATTGTACATATTGTATGTCTGGCTATTATATAAATAATAATACATGTGTGCCCAATAATTTCGCCTTAACTTTCCCTAGTGGAATTATTGGTCAATTCTATCATTTCTCCACTCAAGAATGTCTCAGCTTTGAAAACCAGTCCAATTATAGCAGACAAATGTTCATGCCATGCAATGGACTGCCATCAGCCTACTCTTCTTTTAAGATCATTCATGTAAGAGATGATTTGTATTCGATTATACCAATGATTACTACTCAAAGCCAATTGGCAGTAAATTGTGGTTGGAGCTATAATGACTATATGTCGCATTTTATGGTGGATTACATAGACAATTCAAATAATGACAATAATAATAATGATAATTCTTCAAATAGTTCTGATTCATCTAATTATTCTGATAGCTCGAATTCCTCTGATAATTCAAATATTAGCTATTCTGATAGTGATAATAATGCCTCCAATTCAACATATTCAGACAATAATAGCAATAATTCTGTTTCAGATAATAGCAGCAGTAATTCGTCCTCTGATAATAGTAGCAATAATTCCTCCTTAGATAATAGCAGCAGTAATTCTTCATCCTGTTTGCAACTCAACAACTTCACTTGTAATGGTTATTATGATTATTATCAATTCAACAATGATAACTGCATTGATCAATATAATAATGAAACTTCATTATGGAAACTACAAATTATTAATGATAGCAACGCCTTTGGGGATTCCCGATATTCTCTTCTTCTGGCTAATCCCGCATTAAACAATCTTTGCCTTTCTTATTCGAATGATGGTTTATTGCAACCATGTGACCCTAATTCCTTTGATTTCCTATTTGGGTTCAAAATCACGGATATCAGTCAAATCGAAAACCAATTAACATCCAATTTGACAGGTTATTCTGATACCATCGAGGTGACTTGGATAGACTATACAAATATCACATCTGAAGAAAACTTTATTTTTGTGATTTATTACTTCACTGACTTCACAGAATTTACTTCATATATATGTGGATCTGATAAAAGCGATTCACCTATTAACTTTACTCAATATATTGATGAGAATGGCTTTAATGTAGTTACCACAAATTTAACACTCAATGATTTAGTTACATGTGGATGTTTATCCTATCAGGATTCTGATAACATTTATTTCGAGATGAAAGCAGCCAATTTTGACTCTGAGAATAATTTGGTTTTCGCTGATTTCTATACAATTATCTTCTCAAAAATCGCAGGCTTTAACAAGACCGTTTATGCTGGATATACTACAGATTCCAATGGAACTCAAGGCGAAATCATTGAAAATGATAAACCTGTGACTTATCTCAATGTGTCTCAGAATCTTAATGTATCTCTTAATAATTTGATCTCAAATAAATATCTTGATAAAAACGTCACCCAATCAATCCATGTCTCCTATAATTCCAACAATAGATTCAATATGAGTCTTCTCAACAATATAGTTTCCTTTGTGATTTCCACTCAAACTCTTAACGAAACTTATAATATCACATCAACATCTAGTAGTAATTCCTCCAATGAACTCGATATTTCTTTCGATTTGGCTACTTTACCCAGTGGATATTATAGTCTTGATTTCTATATTTACTTCCAACTTATGACAAGACTTCTGACAAATAGTAGCGATGCAACACCTTCGAATTTCACTTCCAATTATGTTACCACTGGAGACTTTTATGTCGGGACCACAGATGAAATTCAACAAAAAGTTATTGAAGATCAAGAAAATAATAACCAAAATCAGAGTGAATCAAAATTGGATGTGAAAATGCTGATTATTTGGACTTTAACAGGTTTAATTGGCTTTTTCCTGATATTGATTCCTGCTTTTTATTTTATGCATAGATATCGAAAGGTTAAACGGAATCAAATGAAAGGGCAAGATTATGCCTGCAATATTAAGGATAAGATAAAATTGGCGAGTGATACTAAAGGGGATGATAAAAGCCCAGAACTTCTCTTCGAAAATCATCAATTATAAGAAAGAAGAACAGCATTAATATAATTAAATACTTTTAATAAGATTTAAGAGGAAAACTCATTATGAACCATTTTTTTTTCTAGCAAACCTTTCAAAATTAAAAAATTAAATCAATATAATTAAAAAAACATATTTTTACCTTTTTTTTTTAAGCCAATTTTATCAGGAAAAGCGAATTTATTCTTTAGGAAGCCTCCAATATAAAATAAAAATTATATTTATAAGAAATATTTTTTTTAAAACTTCAAATGATCAAATCACTTTCGTTTTTTTGCCTTTTAATCTTTTTAAACCATGGCTTTCATTCTCCAGACACCTTCAAAATCGACCTCGACCTCCCTCCCGAAGAGCGTTTCCGAGATGTCATTTTATCCAAAAAAGAAGAAATCAAGTCCTTTGCTGATATATTCTTAGATACCCTCCCATCTGTTCTCTTGGATAATCTAAAATACCTTGAGCCAATCGTTTCCCAACATCAGGAATTCTATCATGAGCTTTTAGGAGTAGCGAAATATGCCAATATTTCCTTCGAGGAAGCCTTCGCATTCAATTTAATTTATGAAATTCTGGCCTCTTGCACATCTATTGTTTCTATTGATAAACATGGTAACATCATCCATGGGAGAAATCTGGATTATCCATACGGGGAATATATTTCAACATTTTTAGTTCGTTTGGAATTCTATAGAAATGGCACTTTAATGTATGAGGGTGATGGGAATGCTGGATTTCTTGGGTTGGTCACAGGGTTAAAAAGGAATAAATTCGCCATTAGTTTGAATCAAAGAGAATCAGATCAAAATAGTAATGAGACATTCTTATCGTTTGTAGAAAATAAGACATTACCAATACCTTATATAATAAGAAATGTTTTGGAAAATGCTAATGATTATAAGACAGCAGTGAATAAATTGAGCAAGGAAGCATTCGCAGCTAATGCCTATATAATAGTTTCAGGTATTAATAAGAAAGAAGGGGTTGTGATCACGAGAGATAGAAATAAGGTATATAATATTAGTAATATTAATGAAGAAAATGAAAATTGGTTTTTGGTTCAAACGAATTATGATAGAGATGTTCAGGATCCGGCTTATGATTCCAGGAGATTACCTGCAGAAGAAAGAATTAGAAACATCGGGCTCGAAAATATGGATTTGGATAAATTGTACAATGATGTTATGAGCTTGTTTCCAAATAACAATTCAATAACCATATCGTCCAGCGTGATCTGCGCAAAAACTGGGGAATTTAACACTACTATATGGAGAGATTGAATTAAATATAATTAATACGAAAAGAAAATTTATTAATAAAAAATGAAGAATTTATATATTAATTTTCTTTATTAATAATAATATCAATTAAAATAAATAAAATTATGAAATTTTATTAATTTTTCGAATTTTTTCTTTTATATTTTTTAAAAACACAATTTTAATTTACTAATATTTTCTTTGAAAAAGTTGTGGTATTTTTACTTAATTTTTTTTTTTGGAAAAATAAAAATTTCGTTCTTATCGGAATTGTAATATTTAGCAAAAATTTTTGAATTAAATCCCTATAAACAAAAATCATTACATTTCCAATGTTTTCATCTCGCCCTGAAGAAGTCCTTTCATTGTTTTTCGGGCCTAAATCAAATGCTTTAGGAGCCTCTTTACTTGCTTTTGAAGTCAGCTTTTTATCATAGAAAAAATTTAAAACATAATAATGATTAGGCAGGCCAGATGTTCGAGATTCAAGACCCGATAGATCATTCGATTCTTTTCAAAAACCCTGGCCAAAAGATCCCCAGAGCCTTATTTTTCGAGGATTCAAGCTCTTTCGACCTTTTGGAATATATCAATCCAACCAATTTCGATAAAGATTCACAGATATCTTACCTTTGGCAAGACCTTTTTTTCTTATATTCCTTTCAACATCTTTTTTAAAAGGAACCCTAAGAAACTCAAGGTTTATGATCAGAAAAATGATGAAAATAATGAAAAAGAGGCAGTTTCTTTGAAGAAACTGATATTTTCGAAGTTTTCCATCAATAGAAATAAACTACTTCCCCTTCCGAACTTCTATACCTCAAAATTCGTTGAATTCTTCCAAGGAAACGAAGCCACGAAATGTCCTGAACATGCTGAAAACATCAAGGAAATCCTGAGGAAAAGCTTGGAGGAATCCGATCTCATCAATGGATTTCAAGTCTTGAGCGATTGCGATTCAGGCTTTGGAATCTATTCGTAAATTCCTTTAAAATACACAAGAAAAACACTTTTTTATTAGTCATTTTGTTTTGGAAATCCTTAAGGAAGAATCCAGCAAAACCCCTGTTTTCTTCGTTGCTATTAATGAATCCTTACAGAAAACCAAGGCTTTGAATCAAATCCAGATTTTAAACCAAATGTTTACCTTTTCACATTTTAAAGAGGCGGATCTTATCCTTCCATTAGACTTTTCATTGGCCATAGATGAATTAAGATCTATTTTTTCCATCCCAAAAGACTCTGTTGATTTATATTTGAAGGCTTTGACTATAGCTCCATTGCTTAGTAATATAACCTTGGGATTTCGACTTAAAGAGGAAAGAGATTCAATGAGGGATTATTTAAATAAACTGGTTTTATTTCCCAATATGAATATTTTCAATGTGGCGGCCACAATCCCCGTGCTGAATGAAAAAGGCGAGGTTTTCGAGAATAACATTTTCCACTTCAAGGAAAATAAGGGAAAATTTGCCTTTTTCAACAAATTTTCCAATACCAGACAAGACCTCATCGAATTCGATAAGGACTATGCAAGCTTTAGTGAAGGATATATTTTAAGAGGATTATTTGAAGAGAAGCTGACAAATAAGCCCAATGCATATAAATATAATATTAAAGGGATAGATGCCTTGATATCCTTTGAAGATAATAGGATGAAGCTGGAAATTGCTAAGGAAATAGCTGATCAGTATGAAGGTGGAGCAGTAGAGGCCTTTCCTTTGCATAGTTGTTTATTTACGAATGATCGAATGAAGGAGGGAATGA
>Ga0302186_10003062_pt1 | contig 12472 bp, 7 predicted proteins | sample II_Bog_E1_2_FD_198782 | JGI IMG/M metagenome (GOLD analysis project Ga0302186, IMG submission 198782) | Peat permafrost microbial communities from Stordalen Mire near Abisko, Sweden - II_Bog_E1_1 | ecosystem: Environmental > Terrestrial > Soil > Wetlands > Peat | place: Sweden: Abisko, Stordalen... | reverse complement strand
CTATAATCCAAAAGACTTAATAAATAATTTTAAAAAACATGAAAATGTTGTTTTTCCTAATATTTTCAATTTTGCATACATTTTCAAGTCCTCAATGTCTTCGAACCAATACTATAACCTCTTGCCTTCTCTGTGAGCCATCATATTACGACTGGAATTTCCTCATAGATTTGAGACTTTCCTATAGCAAATCCCAATCTCCAATTTGCGTTTTAAAAACCTCAACTACCATTTATACCCAGAAAATACTAATAACTAATCAAATTTCCTGTAATAATGAGTGATTTAACAGGTTTTGATAAGTGCTATACTAGTCTTTTAGTGAGTTTCCAAGCCGAAAGCAGGAATAGTCTCTTATATAATAATAGTTCTATTGAGTTTCTATTGAGAGCTGGGGATCATTATATCAATCAAACTCAATTAGAGGTCTCAGAGGAAGAGCTCGTTAGGCAATAAAAGGCGATTTCTTCATTGGGCCTAATAATAGCAATGAAACTGTGAATATATGGGTCAATACTAATGAATTTTATATATTTTCAGCAGGCAATTTTACTGTAGAAAACCTGACTTTTCATGGTGAAGGCATTGATATCAATGAGACTGGACCTGCTATTGCTTATATAGAGGATAATGATTCAGGATTCGCTCTTTTTAATAGCGAGGCTTTAATTGGAAGCAGCGAATCTGCTACAATAAAGATGACAAATTGTAATTTCTAAGGTTTTAAGCCTGTTTATTTAGAAAATGTATGGGGAAGGCTGTTCTTTCTAGGAAATATGGGTAATTTACTAATAAGTCAATGCTTATTTGAGGATTTATACCTGCCTTTGGGAGCTATTATGGCTTCTTATGGGAACTATTATAACGAATTGGCTGGGGTGTTGATAGGGGATTTTCTCTGGAATTCAAGTGTTTTTATTGATAATTCAAATTTCATCGGAATTAATGAGGATTTATGGGAAAACCTAGGGTTTATTAGAATATCAGAGAAAAACATTGACAATTCATTCCTTATTTCAATCAAGAACTCATCTTTTCAAGGGTTTTTCCAAGTACAATGCTTGTTTTGTCTTGAAAACATTGAGGAAATCGTGATTTTCAATAGTTCTTTCGAGGATTTTAACGAAACGGAACTTTTTCTAATGACATCCTTGACCTCTATAGAAATCAGCTCTATCTATATCAATAATATAACAACTAGCGAAATAAATCTAGGCGATTTCGAGTCTATAATAAACTCAATAACTTTGAACGAAATCACTCTTAATAACTCAGGTTTTCTCAATACTTTTTCCATATCGAATACCCAGAATTTCTACTTAAATAATTCAATAATCCTCAATATATCCCTGATAAATACCTTTATAACGAGCGTTTCTACAATAATTTCATTAGAAAACTGCTCTTTTACGATGATTTCTTGTCCAAATACGCTCTTTTCCTTAGAAACCTCTGCTTTTGCCTCTATTTCAGATAGTTCATTCACTAATATTACAGAACCTGATAGCTTTTTCACTATAACCTCATATACTCTCTTTTCTTTATCAAATGTCCTCATAAAGGCCTCAATATCCTATGAAATTTTTCTCATGACCAATGTCCTTGCAAATATTAACACCTTCTTACAAGTCATCAGCAATACCTTCACTGATTTCTTCTCCCAAGATCATTCCTGCTTAAACACCGAACTCCAAAGCTCTTCCTTGGTATATAACCTCATATCAGGTCGAATAATTGCCCTTTTATCAATAAACCCCATCTATTTCACAACCAATAACACCTTTATCACCAATAATAACTTCACATTCTTTGTAATGATCTCTATGTTTATGGGTCTTGCAAACCTTAATAATACAGTCTTTTCACAAGACTATTTCCTCAATACTGATACTTATCAATATACTTTCGATTTTGAAATGTTAAATCAACTTTATGTAAACAATTGTGTTTTCGATGACCTTGGAGTCATAGAGAAAAAGGTTTATTATACCAGCAAGGACAATAATGTATTTTTCAGCATATGGTCTATCATAATATCTTCAATAACCAACTCAATATTTATAGTCAGTAGTAAAATAGACTTAGTGACTGGGTTTTTAGATTGTCTTCCTCATGGTGGCATCTTCATAAGTCTTAATACTACATATATTATATTAGATACTAACCCAGGCTTCGGATATAAGGGAATGTTAATAGACCATTTCATAACTGCGACATTTATTGGGAACCAGTTCATTAATTTGCGATGCAATACCCAGGACTTCTATCATGAAAATGGGGGAGTTTATTTGGGTGCAGGCACTAGTCTTTCCTATAGTCAGAATGATTATATCCTTATCATGAATAACAATAGTTTTATTAATTGTCAATGTGATAACGCAGGGGCTTTGGCTATTGTCAGTATTTTTAATGTGACTATGATCAATAATAGCTTCTTTAACTCCACAGCCAAGAATTACGCTGGACATTTAATCATTGCAGGTGGAGTAAACCTCTATATTTCAGGCCTTGAACTAACATATTCAATAGCAGGTGATGGAGGAGCTTTTCTATTGACAGATTTCCAACAGGTTTCTATAGAAAACCTCAATATAGACTCGAGTATTTCAACTATCAAAGGCGGATTATTGATAGAAAACGTAGGTTACCTCTTGCTTCAGGACTCGATCTTTAGGAATTTGAGTTCTTTGGTTAATGCTGGGTTTCTCTATATATTTCAGTCTATCGTTGAGCTGCTAAACTGTGAGGTTTCATTAATCTCAGCACAATCGGATGGCGGAGCTATATATGTGGAGGGAGGCAGTAGTCTTTTCATGGAAAATAACCAATTTTTTCAAATTTTATCTGGAGGCTCTGGGGGAGCAATATTCCATTCTAATGCGGCTAATTCAGACTTTAAAAACACAAGTTTTATTAATTGTTCAGCTGTGGGTCAAGGAGGAGTCTTGTATTTTGACGAAATTACAAGCTTTTCAGGTAATGAAACTATGATTTTTGATAGTTGGACTCTGGGAAATGGCGTGATTTTCATCAAAACTGAGGCTGATACTAGTAGTTTTTATATGAAGGATTTATTTTGCAATAATACAAAAGCTATTGCAGGAGCTTGTCTATATTATTTATCAGCCGGTTTATTAACAATTGAGGGGATGGGAATTTATGGTAATAAGGCCTTGGCTCTATATATCTATTGGTCTTTTAATATTAATGTATATTTGTCAGATGTGATATTTTCTGGGACTTATATTGAGGATAATCTGGTTTTTTTCTCAGGAATAACAGTTCTAGCAAATAATTGGACTTTTCTTAATAATAGTGCTGATAATTTAATAGAATCAGAAGATATTATAGCTCAATTTACTAATGTTTCTATTGAAAATACTCAAGGAAGCTATATTTTCAATCTAGAGGATTGCACTGTTATAATAAATACTATGAATATAATGAAGAATATAGGGAAAAGCCTTAGTCTTATTACTAGTGTTGATTCTAATATTTCATTAGAATTGGTTAATAGTTATCTGGCCTCAGCCTCCAATGTCACTATGAGCTTTATAGTAATAACAAATGGTGAGATTTCTATTGTAAAATCCAATTTTACCCAGAGTTATGGAGTTATTCTACAAGGATATGAGGGCTATATCTCAATAACCCAAAGTGTTTTCCTTAATAATCAGCATTTCATTGGAAGTACTCAAAGCAATGAGATCTATTGTGAGGATTGTTATGTTTTAAGCTTAGATGAGTGTTTATTTAGGGTTTATACCGATTTTTCTATTGAAACTGTCGGAACTCTTCAAATTTCCATCAATAGTTCAAGCTTTCAACAATTAAGCTCCATTTGTTTCTCAGCAATGATCTCAAATTCTCCAAACGTTTCCCTAATAAACTCCAATTTCTTCAATTTTTCCAATGGAAACCTCAAGTTTTCAACTACAAATTCTGCCAAATATACAAATTTAACAATAAATTCATGTAATTTCTCTAATAATTCAGCCAACACAGGCTCAGCCCTTTATATCTCAGGCAATTTCCAGATATTTCTAATATCTTCTCTTTTCCAATTCAATAAAGCTTTGAATTCTTCAGGAAACTCATTAAATGGCATGGCCGGATGTCTCTTTTTCCAGCCTTTAGTTTCAACCGTTTCTTCCCTTACTATAAACCAAACAACTTTCATCAATAATTCGGCTTCTTTTTTCGCAGCGACTGTTTTCTCTCAAATCTCAATAACTTCCTTTAATAACACTTTCCTCAATAATCTTGATCAATCAGGTCCTTCTAATCTCTTTTTCTCATATCCTTTGACTCTTTTGTCTTTGAATACTAGCTATATCCCAATAGCTTCAGGTCAACAATTTGATCTTGAATTAGAAATAATAGACTTTTTCCAGAACAGGCTTTTTTTCGATAATTTGACTATTCTCATAATAAACCCGAAGATAGTCTCTAATAGTGTTTCTAATAACACCATATCAATACAAAACTCTCTAGTTCAAAGCAAATCCGGCAATATCTCCTTTCCAACACTTATAGTCAAAACCCAGCCTAATTCCAATATCACATTAACAATATCCGGTTTATTCTCCGGCTTATCAGACCCAACCCAATTAAACCCTTTCACTATAAGCAAGGACCTTTTCTTTATAGTGCGTCCATGCCTCATAGGTGAAATTATCCTCTCAGATAACAGTTGTTTCTTGTGTCAAAAAGGCACCTATTCCCTTATAGACCCGATGGTCATAGAGCTTAAATACCAGAAATGCTATCCATGTCCTTTAAATTGCTTTTGTTATGGGGGACAATATATCACCCCCTTGCCTGGCTATTATAGAAAAAGCAATATGTCGATTAATGCCGCCCAATGCGAGAATTTCTATGCCTGTCTAGGCAGTCCTATTCAAGTGTATACTGATGCCTCAATGGCTAATTTAAGTAATTATTCTCAAGGCCTATGCCTAGAGGGCAATATAGACACCTTATGTTATTATTGCGATTATAATTATGGGAAATATGATGAAACTGACTATTGCAAGGAATGTGCTGCTATAGGGGCCGAGGTCTACCTGAGACTATGTTTCTATTTCTTCATAATGATCGTATATATCTTATTAAATTGCCATTTTGCTGAGACCTCACACCTTTTGCAGAAAAGTCCATATGCAAATTTTAGCACCTTCTTCAAGATTATAGTAAATCATAGTCAACATATCACTATTATAATGATGTCATCCACTGGGGGGCAATTTCCCTTTTCTTCCTTTGGTACCATCTTCTCTTTATCAGATTATGTCAGTTTTTCTAATGATCATGTCATTACTAATGATTGTCTCATTCAGAAGTTTTATTATAATAAAGAGACAATGGTAATCTTCAAAGAAGTCTTTAATACAGTGCTGCCTATAGTTTTTTCTTTATTAAGTTTCCTTATTTGGGTCTTATTGAACTATTTCCTCAATAATGTCAACATTTGCGTGAAATTTCGACAGAAAATACCTGATTCCTTTAAAGCTTTTTTCAATAAAGTCCTCCTCTTCATCGTCCTTTCGACCTTTATCTTCTATTCTTTGATAGTCAAATCTTGTTTCGGTCTATTCGATTGTATGACAATTGATCAAAACGACCATAATACCTATTTAAGAGATAGTCCAGATCTTCTTTGTTGGGGTTCTGAACATTTAAGTTATGTCTTCTTATTCGGACTCCCCTCATTGATAATCTGGGGAGTGATTTTCCCAATGTTTCTCTGCGGAGTTCTAAGGAGACATGCTAAAATCGTCACTTTCGCTGAAAAAATGGGACTTTCTAATTATAAATCATCTGTTAAGAAGAAAACCACAACTTTTCTAAATGCACCACCGATTTTGAATAAACGTTTAGAGGAAACTCGGAAGGCACCTAAACCTTCTATCAATAAATATATTGATAATAACCCAGAAAGCAATGAAGACATGCCTAACAACCGTGAAGACAAAAAGATTTCCATAAAAGTGAAGGCGGAAATCCTCCCTGACGACCCCAAAGAAATTATCGAGAAATTGGTGAGTCAAGAAAATAGTAAAGAACTCAAGAAATTCAAGACCCATGTTGAAAAGGTCAAATATTTGAATCATATTGTTAGTAATATCGAACATAGCCGTATCTTCGTCTTCTTCTATAAGGACTTCAAGCCGGATTATTATTATTGGGAATGCCTCATTTTCTTTAGGAAGTTCATATTGACCTTTCTGAGTTCCATGGGTGGATCCTTGTCTTTGGAAATCATTCTGTTTTTAATGTTTTTGATAGTCTTTCTCTTTATCGTTGCCACATTGAAAACCGACCCTTATAAGTTGCCTTCTGCGAATTCAGTGGAAATGTTCTCTTTATTAGTTTGTGAAATCTCGATTTTCTCAACATTGGTGTTCCAATCACAGGCTCCGAATTTGTTCCAAGAGTTCGTGGCAGTTTTCTGCATTGGGTTTAATATTTTCTTCTATTTGTTCGTAGGGGGGATTGTACTTATGGATGTCATGAAAAAGGTTCAGCTGCTCAAAAGAAGCAAAACGAATAGTAGTGGTGAGATCAGTCTAAATGCTAAGAGAAATATTAATGGGAAACAGAGGGATGACGATATGACTGAAGGCAAGAAAGTTGTCCATAAAGTTATGAAAAGTAAGGTTATGATGGTGCAATTGAAGGAGGGAAAACAGTTGGAGGATTAAAAGAGAAGGGTTTTCCTGAAATTAGGAAAAATAATACTATTATGTATTGATTTTTGATTAAAATCATATCAATACAAAATCATTAAAATCACTAAAAATCAATATTATAAAAAATTGATTGATTAATATCACTAACAGTAAAAAAAAAAAAATCAATAAAACACCACTAAAAATATTATTAAAAACAATAAAAACTCTTTAAAAATTAGTAGAAATCAATAAAAAATCACTAATAATTAATAAAATTACTAAAAATCAATAAAAACTCAAGAAGAAGATAATTAAAATCAATGAAATCCTCGAAAATAATTAAATAAATTTGCAAAATACCCAAATTCAACTATATCTCATATCATTTCAAATATACTAAACTAAAAATTACTATATCATTATCCTTATTCAAATTTCTATTCTATCTATTCATTCAAAGGGCATTTATCGCTCATATGTTTCGTCTTGCATTTGAAGCAATAAATTTCCAAAATTTGTGGATACTCTGCAAAATTGTAACACGTAGGTTTCTTATGACCAATCTCCGAACAGCTATTACATTGCACCACATTCAAATTCTTATCCATGCTTTCCAAAAACAACTTATCCAAATCAATGAAAAGTTTCGCATGATGATCTTCACATTTAGGTCCCTTCGGGCAAAACCCATATAAATAGTCCCGACAGACTTTTTTGGGCACATGAGTCAAGGCACATTGATCCCCATTTTTACAAAACCCCTTATCATAATCTCGACAAGGTTTGAGCACATGTTTGAAAGGACAACCCTCTTTAGTGCATTCTCCATAATACATGAGATATCTACAAGGGGGCATTCGATCCTTGGTATGTGAAAAATCACAATCTTCACCCTTGGTACATGAGTTATTAAGAAAATGATGACAGGGCTTCATTTTTTTCTCGTCATGCGAAAATGAACATTGGTCGCCTTTTTGGCATTTCCCATGGATGAACTTCTTACAGAGACCGTTTTTCGTACATTCCGAATTTGGTTGACGTGATTGGGATGGAAAGGGTTGGGATAGGGGGGTCGGATCTTGAGTGTTGGTTTGTTCGAATTCGGAAAGGATTTCTGCAAGAGTTTTATTAGATTGGGACATTATTTTTTTTTGGAATTTTTTTTAATTTTTTGATCTTTTTTTCAAAAAAATAAATTTTCGTATTTTTTTCATGTCTGATTTAATTTCTTTTAGTTCGTTTTACTACTATTTTCTTTAAATTTTAAATGCGAAGACACAACAAATCACTGTAATATCATTGATATCCTTATAGACGCTGATGCTTCCATCGGTGTCGGTGTCATGAAAACCGCAGGCTTTTTTAAAAGTATCATGGAAAAAAAAGAAAAACACAATATCTAGACAATATTAATTAGAACGTACCGCACGTGAACAGGCCGGCTCCGTTGTTTTGTTGTACAACAGTGGTCATGCAATATTTAAAAGGCTTATTGAGCTTATTGCTGAGATTCCTTAATGCGTAATCCATGATTTGTCCGCACCACGAGTTCACTTTGTCTTTGTTGTAGAAAATGTTCACGGTCACGTTTTCGTTTTCTTTGATGCCGAAAACTGCATTAATTGCCTATATATTTGAAAAGGGGGGTTTCGTTTGTATTTTTAAAATTTTTTGTACATCCTCAACTACTTTGGTCGCTTCTTCTTGAATGAATTCACTCTAAAGGGAAAGCGAAGGGAAATAAATAAAAAAACAGAGGATGAAAACGTCTGCTCCGAGATCTTCCATGGATTAAAATTAGAGAGAAATTTTGATTTTTTGAAAATATTAAAATAAAACTGTTTTTTTTTTTTAATTTGGGCTTTTGGAAGAGGAATTTTTGAACTTATTTTGAAATTAGGAATTTTTTTAAAGGAATTCAAATAATTTCAGCCTGCTCCTATTTTTACATAGTATAGCAAAATAATTTGAAATATGTCCCTAAAAGAGATATTTTTTTATTAAAATTTGCTAAATTTTTGAGTCTCCCACGAATTTTAATCATATTTTGTTTCAAAATAATTGGAAAGAAGCTTCAAAATATCTTGCTTTCATTGATTTTTAAAAAAAATAAAAAGATTTAAAATAAAAAAATTCCTAAAAAAAACCCTCAAATGAACTCCACGCTCAACTACGTGACCAATCTTGTCAAAGAAAAAATGACTGCTTTGAAAGGTGAAGACAAAAGCAAACAAGCAGAAGGTACCCACCTCCCCCCCCCCCATAATTTTTTCAAAATTTCTTTCCATAGTTGATGTCTTTTCCTTTGTTAACAAGACTGCCATTCTTCAAGAGGCCAAATGTTTCAACGATTCGCAAATCAACGATAAGAAATGCAGGCTTCTTTTGACTCGTATTGTCTATTTGATCAACCAAGGCGAACGATTCCTTGAGGTCGAATCCACGTCTCTTTTCTTTTCCATCACAAAACTCTTCCAATCCAATAATTATGATCTTCGTCGTATGATCTACCTCATGATAAAAGAACTGAAAAGTGAATCATCTATCTATATTATCACGAGCTCTTTAACCAAGGACATGAATTCCAAAATCGACCTTTTTAGAATGAATGCCTTGAGAACCATCCCGATCATAATAGACCCAAGCAATTTATTGCAAATTGAGAGATATATCAAGAATGCCATTAATGATAAGAACCCAGGCATTGCCAATGCGGCTTTATTGTCCGGGTTGCATATTTTCGCAGGGAATAGAGACCTTGTGAAGAAATGGTCCAATGAAATTTTGGAAAAGCTCACGTCGAAATACCCAGCTTGTCATTATCATGCGTTGGTCCTCTTGCATGAGATAAAGAAACATGACACTATGTCCTTTATCAAGGTGTTGGTCAGTCTAACCAAGGAGCCGACCACTAATATTGCAAATATCCAATTGATTAGATTTATTAAGGAGGTGCTTTTGGGTCAGGAGACGGACATAGTGACTGAAAAAGTAAATTTCTCTAATATATTTCGCTTCATTTACCCTAATTTCATCTAGATTCTTCTGGATTACCTCTTCAAACAGGTCCATACCACCAGCGAAACCAATGTTTTCGAAGCATGTAAAGCTCTGATGGAACTCCCGAACCTATCTAATAAGGAGCTCAGTCCAACATTGAGCACTTTGATCATCTTCCTGTTATCAGCTTCTTCAGTGGTGAAATTCGGAGCACTTAAAATCATCAATAGGTTCATTTCGAACCCCATTCGAGCCACGATGTTGGTTTCCACCAGTGAAATCGAAGCCATTATGTCTGATAATAACAGAAGCTTGAGCTCATTGGCGATTTCTATTCTTTTGAAGGTCTGTAAAGATGAAAATGTGGAAAAGTTGCTCAATCAAATTTACGAGGTCAGTTGATTTTTTCTCAGAAAATTTAAGTTTTTATTAGTATTTGGGAGACATTTCGGATGAATTCAAAATTGACATCATCTATTCAATCAAAGGATTGTTGGCCCGAGCCCCTAAGAAATTCAAAAGCATCTTGAATTTCCTCGCAAATTGCCTCAAATCAGAAAGCAAAATCCAATTTAAGAAACATTGTCTTGAAAGGATTGAATACGTGATGAACGAGGTTGCAGAATCAAAAGAGGCCGGACTCACACATCTTGTTGAGTATATTGAAGATTGCCAATTCCCACAGCTACATCTCCATATCCTTAACATCGTGAATAAACAAATCCTCACTCACAACATCTCCCCCCACAAATATGTCCGATATATTTTGAACAGAATCACTTTGGAAAGCAATGAAGTCAGGGCAGGTGCGATCAGTTCTTTGGGAAAATTCGCCATCAAGTTCCCCGACTTGCAGGAAAACATTGTTAATTTGTTGAAAAGGTTTATTTTTTTTTTTTTTTTTTTTTCTTAATTTGGCAATTTTTTTTTTTTAAATGTTCAATAATTTTTTATTTCTTTGTAAATTTTCAATTTTTTTTTTTTTAATTATCATAATTAATTCAGTGTGATTAATGATTCGGATGAGGAAGTACGTGAACAGGCCAAATATTACTTGATATGTTTGGATAACGAATGGAAGGAGAAGGAACAGGAAGTGTTCCAATGTCTGAACCCACTCAACAACCTGGAAAACGTCATCAATCTCAATGACATCGACGTGATCGAGCAATACATCCACGTGCTTTTCTCTTTTTTAAAAAAAGCTTATCATTTTTTAAAGGCCAACAAAGAAAAGCTGCAAAATTCCAAAGAACTAGAAATTCTCTCGGAGGCCTCAATAAAGAAATTCGCAATCGACAATAAATTGGATAAAAAGCCCGCCAAGGCTGAGACTTTAGATCAAGAAGGATATGTCCCGAAGCAAGTGGAACCAGAAAAAGAGGACTTATTTTTTAAATATTTGAAGCTCTTTAAGGAGCATCCTGTATTTTCTGAATATGGCCCCTTAATGATGATGTGTCCAGCAGTGGTAAATCTTTTAACTTTGATATAAAATACTTTAAAAAACGACTTTTCCAGCCCCTGACGGACAAAAAGTCAGAGTATCTCGTGGAAGTTAATAAGTTCTTTTTCATTGATTATATCGTCTTGGAATATAAGATCCAAAACACTTTAAACAACGTGGTAAAAGAACTAAAACCCTATTTTTTCTAAACAATTACTTATAAATTTTGCTAAAATAACCTTATTTTTTACTACAAATCAATAAACCCAACTCTAGCTGCTGAAAAACGCCACAGTCGAGCTTCAACTATCCAGTGAAAACATCAAATTGGCTCATATCATCAGTGCGCCGGAAATCAGACCGCAAACTTCCAGCAACATTTTTGTGGGATTAGCCAAAAACCCTGAGCTGAAGTTCATTTCTTCCAATGTCTCCACAATCTTGAAGTTCGAAGCCAATGAACTCAACCCATCAACGAATGCCTTAGTGTCTGAATATGATGATGAGTTCTTCTTTGAGGAGTTTGAAATCACTATTGGAGACTATTTCTCTAGTTATATGCTTTCTGATGCCACTTTCAAGAAGAAATGGGGGGAATTCGATGATTCTGAAGAAGTTTCAGCTACCTTTCAATTGAATTATAAGACAGTTGAGGCTGCGATCAAGGGATTAGTGAAGCATTTCGGTAGATAAATTAAAGAAAAAGGGGGTTAATTGAGTTTTTGTTGTAGGGTTGGCTGTTTGCGGAAAATCAGATGTCATCAATCCAAGCAATAATTATCATACTTTGCTGTTATGGGGCAAGTATTTGAATAAGGAGGAAGTGATGGTCACGGGGATCATTGGATTCGACTCGAAGATGGGCTGCGTGTTGAAAAGCAAGGTTAGGAGCAAAGATGAGGTGTTAAGCAGCTGTTTGAATGAATCGATTAGTTGAGGAAGTTTCATAGAAATAAAAATAAGAAAATAATAAACAATTCAATAAAATTAAAAACAAATTTTATCGTTTTAAGGTTTTTCGTTTTTATTTTTCTTAAAATTGTTTTAAAAGCAATTGATATCTCAATCCAGCCTCTGAACCGATCGTCATTCATCTCTAATCAAATTCTTCCTTTTCATAGTGAAAGGTTTAATAATGCATTTCCTTCTATGGACATGCTTATTTCTCAGCTTATTTATCATGACAAGGAAACTTTTAATTGGTGTTTTTAGAATGTGTTATGGTCTTATTTACTTTACAAATTGGATTTTGTAAAGATAACTAATTAAAAAAACTATATAAAAAAAAAAAAAAAAAAAATTTAAAAAAAAAAAAAAAATAAAAATTAAATAAAATGATTAGTAATTTTTA